>Ga0247736_10000146_pt1 | contig 27042 bp, 21 predicted proteins | sample UWRJL193509B2_FD_180935 | JGI IMG/M metagenome (GOLD analysis project Ga0247736, IMG submission 180935) | Plant litter microbial communities from Arlington Agricultural Research Station in Wisconsin, United States - UWRJ-L193-509B-2 | ecosystem: Environmental > Terrestrial > Plant litter >...
CCATGAGTTCGTACTGATGCGTCACTAACCCACCTCCTTCGGACTTGAACGGTTACAGAATCTCTGTAACAGGAGGGTGTTGACGTGTGCACGCGACTGAGCGCGGGCAACCTGCCTAGTGTAGTTGGTGCAGACCATAAGTCTCAACCGACAAATCAATGTTCGTTTCACTGTCTTCCAGAGGATTTCCGCTATGACCCTTCGGGTTGCTATCGCCGGCGTGGGCAACTGCGCCAACTCGCTCGTGCAGGGCGTCACTTTCTACGCCGACGCCGACGACTCAGAAGTGGTTCCCGGCCTCATGCACACGAAGTTCGGGCCCTATGCGATCAGCGACATCTCGTTCGTGGCCGCCTTCGATGTCGACGCCGCGAAGGTCGGGCTCGATCTCGCCGAGGGAATCTGGGCCGGCCTGAACAACACCTATCGGTTCGCCGAGGTCGGGGCCACCGGCGTCACGATCCAGCGCGGGCCGACCCTCGACGGTCTCGGCGAGTACTACCGCGAGCTCGTCGACGAATCGGATGCCGCTGTCGTCGACGTCGCGGCGGCGCTCCGCGAGAGCGGTGCTGAGGTGCTCGTCTGTTACCTGCCGGTGGGCTCCGAAGAGGCCGCGAAGTTCTACGCCCAGGCCGCGATCGATGCGGGCGTGGCTTTTGTGAACGCTCTTCCCGTGTTCATTGCGAGCGACCCGGTCTGGGCCGAGAAGTTCCGCATCGCCGGGGTACCAATAGTCGGCGACGACATCAAGAGCCAGCTGGGTGCGACTATCACCCACCGCGTACTCGCCCGTCTGTTCGAAGAGCGGGGATTGGTTCTCGACCGCACCTACCAGCTCAACGTCGGCGGCAACATGGACTTCCGCAACATGCTCGAGAGGAAGCGCCTCGAGTCTAAGAAGATCTCGAAGACCCAGGCCGTCACCAGCAATCTCGACGCAACCATCGCGCCAGAGAATGTGCACATCGGACCGAGCGACCACGTTCCGTGGCTCGAAGACCGCAAACTCGCCTTTGTACGGCTCGAGGGCCACGGTTTCGGAAACGCGCCGACGAGCATCGAGTACAAACTCGAGGTCTGGGATTCGCCCAACTCGGCAGGCGTGGTGATCGATGCCATCCGCGCGGCGAAGGTCGCACTCGACACCGGGCACGGGGGGCCAGTCGAGGCGGCATCCGCCTACTTCATGAAGTCCCCGGCCGTGCAGTACCCCGACCCGGTCGCGCGCGAGTTGCTCGAGAAGTTCATCGCCGATAACGCCTGACGAGGCCCGCCAGGGCTACGGAGACGTGTGTGTCTCAGCCCACCAGGCCCGCAGCCTGGACTCGGCCTCTTCTTCACCGAGCGGGCCCTCTTCGAGCCTCAGCTCGAGCAGGAACCGGTAGGCCTCGCCGACTTCGCGCCCCGGCGAGATCCCGAGAACCTGCATGATCGCCTCACCGTCGAGGTCGGGCCGCACCGCGGCGATTCCCTCGGCTTCGGCGATCTGCGCGATCCGCTCTTCGAGGTTGTCGTAGGCGAAGGACAACTGGTCGGCCTTGCGCACGTTGCGGGTCGTGACATCGGCACGGGTCAGGATGTGCAGTCGCTCGAGCAACGGCCCCGCGTCACGCACATACCGGCGCACGGCGGAGTCGGTCCAGGCACCCTCGGTGTAGCCGAAGAACCGCAGGTGCAGCTCGATCAGTCGCGACACCGACGTGATGGTCTCCCTGTCGAACCGCAGGTGCTTGAGCCGTTTCGAGGCCAGCTTCGACCCGACGACGTCGTGGTGGTGGAAGGTGACCAGGCCGCGACCCTCGATCTTGCGGGTGGCCGGCTTGCCGATGTCGTGCAGGATCGCCGCGAGCCGCAGGATCAGGTCGGGCGCTTCGCCCGGGTGGCGCGATTTCTCGAGGTCGATCGCCTGCGTGAGCACGGTGAGGCTGTGCTCGTAGACGTCTTTATGGTGTGCGTGCTCGTCGATCTCGAGCTTGAGCGCGGGAATCTCGGGCATCACGATCGCGGCGAGGCCGGACTCGACCAGGATCCGGATGCCGGGAACCGGGTCGTCGGTGCGCAGCAGCTTCGACAGCTCGTCGCTGATGCGCTCGACGCTGATGATGCCGATGGTCTCGGCGCGGGCGCTCATCGCTTCACGCGTCGCGTCGTCGAGGGTGAACCCGAGCTGTGACGCGAACCGGGCGGCGCGCAGCATCCGCAGCGGGTCGTCACCGAACGAGACGTCGGGGGAGCTGGGGGTCGCGAGCCGGCGGGCGAGAAGGTCGTCGACTCCACCGGACGGGTCGACGAGAACCTGCTCGGGCAGGCGCAGCGCCATCGCGTTCACGGTGAAGTCGCGCCGGGTGAGGTCGGCCTCGAGTGAGTCGCCGAATTCGACGGTGGGCTTGCGGGTCTCGCCGTCGTAGGAATCGGCCCGGTAGGTCGTGATCTCGACGGTCTCGCCGTTGAAACGCGCACCGATCGTGCCGAACTCGCGGCCGATGTCCCAATGCGCGTCGGCGATCGGCGCGACTATGGCCAGGATCTCGTCGGGGCTTGCGCTCGTGGTGAAGTCGAGGTCGTGTACTTCACGGCCGAGAAAGGCGTCGCGAACCGGCCCTCCGACGAGTGCGAGCTCGTGCCCTGCAGCCTGGAATGCCCGCGCAACGCGCGAAACCTCGGGGGATCCGGCGAGTTCGCCGAGTCGCTGAATTGCCGAAGCGACGCTCTCCATACTGAAGAGAATAGACTCTTGGCATGCTGGGCGAGCGAACTTCAGGGGCTGGTCCATGCCGATGAAGCCCCTCAGAGCGCTCACTTCAGGAGCCGCTCTTGCCCTGCTCTGCGCCCTCGGCGCCGGGGCGACAGCGGCGCCTGCCCTCGCGGCCGACCCTGATTCACCCGCCTCAACTGTCGACGTCGCCATCGTTCTTCCGCTCACGGTGCCCAGCAATTCCGCGGACTTCATCAGTGCGAGCCTGCTCGAGTCCTACACCTCACCGACCGGGGTGCTCACGACCCAGCTCGACCAGGTGATCGACTCGCAGGTGACGATAGCCATCGACCCGATGATCATCGCGTCGATCCGCATTCTCGGGGGCTCGGCGCCCGAATCCGCCACGGAGTGGCTGGCCCGCCTCGCCGAAGCGGACAACGAGACTTTCGCGCTCGCCTGGTCGGACTCCGACCTGACCGCCCCGCTACAGGCCGGCGCGCGCCGCACTCTCGATGTGACCTCGCTCGACTACGCCATCGACCCGTCGCTGTTCGCCCCGGTCACCTCAGACACCCCGACCGCGCCGCCGTCGGGCGAGCCAGAGACCGACCCCGGCACTCTTCCGCCGCTTCCGACGACCGAGTCCCTGCTCGAGTGGGACTATACGATGACGGATGTCGCCTGGCCGGCCGCCGGATCGGTGACTAAGAAAGACCTCTCGTCGCTCACCGCGAGCGGGTACTCGACCACGATCCTCGATTCGGCGAATACCAAGCGAGACGACACCGCCCGCGCGACCGCCCAGGTCGGTCGCCGTTCGGTCGTCGTCGCCGACGGCCCACTCTCGACCCGGCTGCAGGCCGCCACAGACGCGTCGACATCCGAGGGCTGGGTCTCGTCGATCGACTCACTCGAGGAGTCGTTGTCGAGCGGCGACTATTCCAGCGCGCTGCTGACCTTCTCGCGGGATCAGCCGGCATCGACTGAGCGCCTGCGGACCACGATCGGTGCGCTGCAGGGAACGACCGGTGTCGACGTCGTTCCGCTCTCGCAGCTGCCCTCTACTGGCGACAACGCTGCGAGCGTGATCGACAGCCCGCAGAACGCCATCACTCTCAGCCACGTGCGCTCGATGCTCGATGCCGAGGCGCGGGACATCGACTTCGCGACTGTCGCCGAGACCCCGGAACTGATCACCGGCCAGCGCCGGGTTGCGCTGCTGGTCGCCCTGTCGCAGTCGAGTAGCCGCCACCCCGGGGGATACGGCGCAACAGCGACCGCCTTCCTCGACGACTCCCGTCGACTCGAGGCTTCGGTGCGCCTGGTCAAGAGCGGCGAGATCCTGCTTCTCGCCGACCGCACCTCGATCTTCGCCACAATCGCCAACGACCTCGACCAGCCGATCACCGTCGAGCTGTCGGTGCGCGCGCTGAGCCCGCTGTTGCGGATCGAAGAGCCGACGGTCGAGGTCGTCGTGGAACCGTCGTCGCAGAAGCGTGCCGAGATCCCGGTGCAATCCCTCTCGAACGGCAAGGTCACGGTCGAGGCGACCCTCACCAGCCCCCAGGAGGAACAGATCGGGTCCACGACCCTCGTGCGGGTGAACGTGCAGGCCGGCTGGGAGGGCCCGGTGACCTTCGTTCTCGGGGCTGTCGTCGTGCTGGTCTTCGCCGCGGGTATCTACCGCAACCTGATCCTGCGTCGCCGCCCGGTGCAACCGTCGCCCGAAGTGCCCCGCGAGACCGAGCCGCGCGATGAGTAGAGTCGCGGCCGGCGGCGGCAGCATCGGCCGCTCGAGCGCACTGCTCGCCTCGGGAACCCTCGTCTCCCGTGTTCTTGGGTTTGTCAGCGCCATCGTGCTCGCACAGACGATCGGTGTGAAGGGAACCGCCGGGGCCGATACCTTCACCCTCGCCAACCAGCTGCCAAACAACATCTACGCCATCATCGCCGGCGGCCTGCTCAGTGCGGTCTTCGTGCCTGCGATCGTGCGGGCCGGCCTGCACGACGACGGCGGCCAGCGGTTCATCAACCGGCTGGTCACCCTCGGCCTCGTCGTCTTCATCGGCGCGGGCATCATCGCGACCGTCGCGGCTCCATTGCTCGTGCGGCTGTACGCAACCTCGTCTGACGGGTCGAGCGGCGGTTTCACCGAGGCCGACCTCGCCCTCGCGACGCTGTTCGCCTACTGGTGTCTTCCGCAGGTGTTCTTCTACGCGCTGTACAGCCTGCTCGGCGAGGTTCTCAATGCCCGCCACCAGTTCGGGCCGTTCACCTGGGCTCCCGTCATCAACAACGTCGTCGCCATCGCCGGCCTCATCCTGTTCACAGTTCTCTTCGGCGGCGACGCGAGCAAGGCGAGCGTCTCGGACTGGACAGCGGGAATGGTCGCCCTCATCGCGGGCAGTGCAACTCTCGGCGTTGCCGCCCAGGCATTCTTCCTCTGCTTCTTCTGGCGCCGGGCCGGGTTGTCCTACCGCCCGGACTTCCATTGGCGTGGAGTGGGCCTCGGTGCCGCGGGCAAGGCCGCCGCCTGGACCTTCGGCATGATCCTCGTGACCCAGGTCGCCGGGGTCGTGCAGAGCCAGGTCGCCACCCAGGCCGGTGGTTCGGGGTCCGACAACGCATCGATCGCCATCCTCCGGTACACCTGGCTGATCTTCATGCTGCCGCACTCGATCGCCGCGGTCTCGATCGCGACGGCCTATTTCACCCGGATGAGCACCCACGCGCGTGACGGCGAGCTCGGCGAGGTGCGGAACGACCTGTCCCAGTCCCTGCGCTCGATCGGCCTCATCCTGGTCTTCTCGACCGTGGGCCTCATCGTTCTCGCCTACCCGTTCAGTGCCGTCTTCGCCGAGAACGGGTTCTCGGATGTCGCGGCGATGGCCCCGGTCCTCATCGCGTTCCTTCTCGGACTCGTGCCGTTCAGCGTGTTGCATGTCCTTCGCCGCACGTTCTACGCGCTCGAAGACACCCGCACCCCGTTCTTCATCACCGTCGTCCAGGCGAGCCTCTTCATCGTTCTCGCGCTCCTGGTCGGGCTGCTTCCGCTCGACCGCATCGCCATCGGGATCGCCGCCGTAACCACCATTGCCGGTGTCGCGCAGACGACCCTGGCCATCGTGCTTCTGCGGCGCAAGCTCGTCACCCTCGATGCGAAGCTGATCCTGCGTCGCCACGTGCAGTTCCTGGTCGCCGCACTCATCGCCGGTGTCTTCGGGCTGGCCGTGGTGTTCGGCCTCGGGGCCTTCCACGACGGCGGTTTCGCGGTCTCGACGATTCCGGGAGCCGGGATCACGATGGTCGCGGCCGGCCTCGTCATGGTCGCGGTCTATTCGGTGGCACTGCGGCTCATGCACAACCCCGAGTTCCTCGGCTTCACCGGCCCGATCGCGCGCCGGGCCAGCCGCCTGCTCGGCCGCGGGCGCTGACGCGGCGCTGGTCATCGCATCCGGTAACCCGGTTGGGTGGTTACTGCCGTAAATCCCGGCCTGTGCGGCGGGTGAGTGCTGGAATACCGGGAGCCTAGGATGGGTTATACCGGTCAGTACGAACCCTGAGGGAGCTATTAACGTGCGCCAGATCATCATTATCGGTTCCGGTCCTGCCGGTTACACGGCCGCCATCTACGCGGCGCGGGCGAATCTCGCACCGCTGCTCATCGCGAGCTCTGTCGAGTTCGGCGGAGAGCTCATGAAGACCACCGAGGTCGAGAACTACCCCGGGTTCCCCGAGGGCGTCATGGGGCCGGACCTCATGCTCAACATGCAGAAGCAGGCCGAGAAGTTCGGCACCGAGATCATCTACGACGATGTCGTCGAGCTCGACCTGACCGGCGAGGTCAAGACGGTGAAGCTCGGCAACGGCGACACTCACGAAGCGCTTTCGGTCATCTACGCGACAGGTTCGGCTTACCGCAAGCTCGGCATCGCCGATGAGGAGCGCCTGAGCGGTTACGGCGTCTCCTGGTGTGCCACGTGTGACGGTGCGTTCTTCCGCCAGAAGAAGATCGCCGTCGTCGGCGGTGGAGACTCCGCAATGGAAGAAGCGACGTTCCTGACGCGCTTCGCCGACAAGGTCTATGTCATCCACCGCAAGGACTCGCTCCGTGCGTCGAAGGCCATGCAGGATCGTGCTTTCAACGACCCGAAGATCGAGTTCCTCTGGAACAAGGAAGTCGCGCACATCTATGGTGACGACCTCGTCAGCGGTGTCGGCCTGGTCGACACCGTCGACGGAACCGAGACCACGATGGATCTCAGCGGCCTGTTCATCGCGATCGGCGCCGACCCGCGTACTCACCTCGTGCACGACCAGCTCGAATTCGCGCCCGAGGGCACGATCGTCGTCGACGGTCGCTCGTCACGCACCAACCTCACCGGTGTCTTCGCCGCCGGTGACGTGATCGACCCCACCTACCGCCAGGCAGTCACCGCTGCCGGGTCGGGAACCGTGGCCGCTCTCGATGCCGAGCACTACCTCGCGTCACTGCCGAAGGAGCTTCTCGCGTCGGCCGCCCAGGCAGCCGAGCCCGTCGCAGTAACCGCCTGATCCCCACAACGAACCAGCCCCGTACGAACGAATTTTCAGCAAAGGAAAACAATGTCAACTGCAGTAGACGTCACTGACGCAACCTTCACCGACGAGGTCCTCAACTCCGGCGACACCATCATGGTGGACTTCTGGGCAGAGTGGTGCGGCCCGTGTCGCGCGGTCTCCCCGATCCTCGACGCGATCGCGGCCGAGCACTCCGAGAAGATCAAGATCGTCAAGCTCAACGTCGACGACAACCCGCAGATCGCGATGAAGTACCAGATCACCTCGATCCCCGCGATGAAGGTCTTCCGCGGCGGTGAGGTCGTCAAGACCATCATCGGTGCAAAGCCGAAGCCGGCCATCGAGGCCGACCTCGCCGAGTTCCTGGCGTAATCCGGGCTCACCTCTTCACACGTACAGCCCCGCCCGGGTCGATCGGGCGGGGCTGTACGTGCTTTCCGGTCCACGATGTTTCACGTGGACTGGGCGCCCGCACGGGGTTCGGTGGCCGGAACCCGTATTCTTGACTGACCAATCGAACGGGAAGCTAATGACAACACCGGGCGCACCCACGGGAAACAATCTGGACCCGTGGTACCACCACTACGCAGATCGAACCGCCGGCCTCAGTGCCTCGGAGGTTCGAGCCCTCTTCGCCGTGGCCTCGCGCCCCGAAGTGGTCTCTCTCGCCGGTGGTATGCCCTTCGTCTCAGCCCTCCCCACCGAACTCGTCTCGGGCGCGCTCGAGAAGGTCATGCGCGATCACGGGCCGGTGGCGCTGCAGTACGGCTCCGGCCAGGGAACCGCGGCGATCCGCGAGCAGATCCTCGAAGTGATGGCCCTCGAGGGCATCCGCGCGAGCATCGACGACGTCGTGGTCACCACTGGTTCGCAGCAAGGCCTCGACCTCGTCACCAAGCTCTTCATCAACCCGGGCGACGTGATCCTCGCCGAGTCGCCGAGCTACGTCGGGGCGATCGGGGTCTTCAGGTCGTACCAGGCCGAAATGGTGCACGTCGCCACGGATGACAACGGTCTCGAACCCGAGGCGCTGCGCGAGACGATCACCCGGCTGCGCGCCGAGGGCAAGTCGATCAAGCTGCTGTACCTGATCCCGAACTTCCACAACCCGGCCGGGGTGACGCTCAGCTGGCAGCGTCGGCTCGAGATCATCGAGATCGCCAAGGCCAACGGCATCCTGATTCTCGAGGACAACCCCTACGGCCTGCTCTATTTCGATGCACCGCCGCCCCAGGCGATGCGTTCGGTCGAGACCGACGGCATCATCTACCTCGGCACCTTCTCGAAGACCTTCGCTCCCGGATTGCGGGTGGGCTGGGCTGTCGCGCCGCACGCCATTCGCGAAAAGCTGATCCTGGCCAACGAGTCGGCCGTCCTCTCGCCGAGCGCCTTCACCCAGTACGTGATCTCCGAGTACTTCGAGAATGCAGACTGGAAGGGCCAAATCGATACCTTCCGCGGCGTCTATGCAGAACGTAAAGAGGCTCTGACCAGCTCTTTGGCCGAGTATCTTCCCGAACTCAGCTGGACGAACCCCACGGGTGGTTTCTACGTCTGGCTCACGCTGCCCGGTCATCTCGACTCCAAGTCGATGCTGCCCCGTGCGGTCAAGGAGCTTGTCGCCTACACGCCGGGTACCGCGTTCTATTCAGACGGCAATGGCCGGCAGAACATCCGCCTGTCGTTCTGCTACCCCACCCCCGACTCGATCCGGCTCGGAGTTCGCAGGCTCACCAAGGTCATCAACGGTGAGCTCGAGCTTCTCGATACCTTCGCCGGCACCGGCCAGCTCGAGGTGATCCGCTCGAACGACCGCGTCACCAGCCCCCCACCGAACATCGACTAGGAGCACTCCTGGCCATGCCATCAACACCCCGCACCATCGTCATCCTCTCGGGCGGACTCTCGCATGAACGCGACGTCTCACTGCGCTCCGGCCGACGGGTCTCTGACAGCCTCGGCCAGCACGGCATCGAGGTCGACGTGCGCGACCCGGATGCCACCCTGCTCGAGTACCTGACCGCACACCGGCCCGACGTCATCTGGCCTGTGCTGCACGGAGCGAGCGGGGAAGACGGCGCCTTGCGTGGTCTTCTCGACTTCATCGGCATCCCCTATGTCGGCTCGCGGTCCGATGCGACTCGCCTGGCCTGGGACAAGCCAACGGCGAAGGTGATCGTCGGTCGCGCCGGCGTTCCCACGCCACGGTCGATCACGCTTCCCCGCGATACGTTCCGCGAACTGGGAGCGACTGCCGTTCTCGACGTGATCACGGCAGAACTGCACGGGCCCGTCGTCGTGAAACCGGCCCAGGGCGGATCCGCGCAGGGGGTGAGCATCGTCGACTCGGTCGACGAACTGCCCCGTGCCATGGTCAATGCGTACACCTACTCGGATGTCGCCCTCGTCGAGGAGAAGATCGTCGGTACCGAGATCGCGGTGAGCATCATCGACACCGGTGACGGCCCGGTCGCCCTTCCCGCGATCGAGATCGTGCCGGTATCGGGCGTCTACACGTTCGAGGCCCACTACACGGCGGGGGAGACCAACTTCTATGCTCCCGCCCGCCTGAGCGACGAAGTGGCCGCCAGGGCCGCTTCGGTGGCCATTGCGGCGCATGAAGCACTCGGGCTGCGCCACATCTCGCGCGTCGACCTCATCGTCGACGGCGCGGGAACACCGTGGTTCCTGGAAGCCAGCGTGCTTCCCGGGCTCACCGAGACGTCACTGTTTCCGCTCGCACTCGACGCCGCGGGGCACGATGTCGGCTGGGTCTATTCGGCCCTCGCCGAGGCGGCAATCGCGGACGCGAACAAATAACTGCCGCCTGACCAGCACTTAACTGCTTAACCCGTTTCAAGGAGATTGTGACTGGGTGGTCGATTTGACCAGCAATTCGGCCTGAACTACGTCGAATGTCCTTGAAACGGGTTAACTTGACGGGCGGCCGGGCGGACTCAGCTGAAGCCTGGCTCGCCCAACTCGCCGAGGATGCGGTTCAGGTCGCCCACGGTCGCGAAGTCGATGACGATGGTTCCCTTGCTCGCTCCGAGTGTGACCTTGACCCTGGTGTTGAGGCGGTCTCCGAGGCGCTCGGAGATCTCATCGAGCTGGCCCTGCTTCTTGCCTGCAGCGGGCTTCGAGCGCGACGGCTTACCCGACGACTGCGTTGCGGCCGCTTCGGCTGCGCGCACCGAGAGCTCTTCGTTCACGATCTTCGTCGCGAGCTTCTCCATGGCCTCAGGTTCGACAACCGACAGGATGGCCCGGGCATGACCGGCGCTCAGCACACCGGCCGCGACCCGCTGCTGAACCGAATCGGGCAGCCGCAGCAAGCGGATGGTATTGGTGATTTGCGGGCGTGACCGGCCGATTCTCTCGGCGAGCTGATCCTGCGTGATGCCGAAATCGGCGAGGAGCTGCTGGTAGGCCGACGCTTCTTCCAGCGGGTTGAGGTTAGCGCGGTGAAGGTTCTCGAGAAGCGCGTCACGCAGCATTGCCTCGTCGGCAGTGTTCTTGATGACCGCGGGAATCGTGGCGAGCCCGAGCTTCTTGGTCGCGCGCAGTCGCCGCTCACCCATGATGAGCTCGTACTGTGGACCGCCAGTGACGGCGCCCGCGAGCGGCCGCACGACGATGGGCTGCAGAACACCGATCTCACGAATCGAGACGACCAGTTCGGCCAGTTCTTCCTCGCGGAACTCCGTTCGCGGCTGTTGCGCGTTGGGAACGATGTCATCGGGGGAGAGGTTGGCGAGTCTCGCGCCGGGCACCGTGACGAGCTCGGGGCTCGCGCTGGTTCCGCTGGGGAAGAAGACGTCTACCGGACGGTCGGGATTCGCCTCGTCACTCGACGGGATGAGTGCTCCGATACCGCGGCCGAGGCCGGTTCGCTTGGCTGCCATTACGCTGGGGCTCCTCTTTTGGCGATTTCTGCCGCAGCTTCGAGGTACGAAAGCGATCCGGGAGAGCTCGGGTCGTAGCTGATGACGCTCTGGCCATAGCTTGGTGCTTCTGAAATCCGCACGGAACGGGGGATCAGGGTGTCGAGTACCTCGCGCGGGAAGTGCTCACGCACGTCATCGGCGACCTGGTTGGCCAGGTTGGTGCGGCCGTCGTACATGGTCAACAGGATCGTCGACACCGTCAGTCGTGGGTTGAGGTGACGCTCGATGAGCTGGATGTTCGACAGCAGCTGGCTGAGTCCCTCGAGGGCGTAGTACTCGCACTGGATCGGGATGAGCACTTCGCGCGCGGCCACGAATGCGTTGATCGTGAGGAGCCCCAGCGATGGCGGGCAGTCGATGAATACGTAGTGGAAGGGTTCCTCGGCCTCGCTGAGGAACAGGTCGAGCGAAGTACGCAGGCGCTGTTCGCGCGCGACGAGCGAGACCAGTTCGATTTCGGCTCCAGCGAGGTGAATGGTGGCCGGAACACAGTACAACCCTGCGAATTCCGGGCTTTTCTGCACTACTTCGGCCATCGGCTCATCGTTGATGATCACGTCGTAGACACTCACCGTGTCGGCGCGATGTTCGACGCCGAGCGCTGTCGACGCGTTTCCCTGCGGGTCGAGGTCGATGACGAGCACCCGTGCGCCACCACGTGCGAGAGCAGCAGCGAGGTTGACGGTGGTCGTCGTCTTTCCGACGCCGCCCTTCTGGTTGGCGACGGTGAAGATGCGCGGTGCATCGGGCAGTGGCAGGGACTGCGCGTTCAGCGCCTGGCGACGACGCGTGATCTCGGCCAGCTCGCGGGCAAGGGGAGTGTCATCCAGGGCGGATGCTGCGATCGGTTCCGCGGCCGGGGCGTGGGCGGCGGCGAGTGTCTCAGCGACAGTCGATTCGTGCGCGGGCGCGTCGACCTCGACGGAAGAGGCCTCGTCGCCGGCTGTGCTGTTGCCGGCTGTGCTGTCGTCAGCCTCACTGTCGTCAAATACAGCGTCGCCGGATGCAGCGTCGCCCGCCTCGCTGTGGTCGGAAATGGACGCGGTCCCGGCTGTTACTTCGGCGTCGGCCGATTCGCCATTCGCATCAGGCGATTCCACAGCCGGCTCCACAGCGGGCTCGTCATCGGCCTCTTCAGCGGATTCGATGTTGGCGGACTCGATGTTGGCGGACTCGATACTGGCTGGCTCGGTGCTGGCGGAGGCTGGCACGTCGTCGCCGTACGGAGTGTGGACCGAAACCTCTTCCGCGACTGGCGACTCACTCGAATCGGGGTCAACCGATCCCTCGGTGCCAGCATTCTCGTGGTCGCGGGGCTCCGCGGAAGCGGGTTCCTGAGCAGTTTCGTCACTCCAGGATGCCTGCTGAGAGCCATCCTGAGCGATTTCAGCCTCGTTATCAGCCGCGGTGACGTCGGAATTCTCAGGAGAATCGCTCTCAGCGGCGTCAAAGTGGCCGTTTTCAGCACGGAAAGTCGTCTCGTCGGCCGATTCCACTGAATCCGAACCGAACTCCTGAACGGGAGTGACCGCGGGAGCACTGAACGAGCCGGGCGCTTCCCACTCAGACGGAACCTGTGGCGCAGCCCATTCACTTGCGACGGGGGCCGACTCGGTTACCCCTTCGGCGTTTTCAGACGCCGGGGTGGGGAAATCGCCTTCTGGATGTTTCACGTGAAACCTTCTTGAGAATCGTTTGTGGAGAGATGGTGCCCGGCACACGAGTGCCACAGCGAATGTTCGGTGCGGCCCAAGGGTGATGCCGTTCGCCCGTACGGTGTTTGCTAGGGGCGACGCAATCGACTAATCAACTGTAGCCCGAAAGACACGAGTCACTTCGGGAACAATGCCCTCACCGAGCACAAGAACTTCGACTTTCGACAACCGCGCCTTGCGGATCGCCTTCGCGGCCGCCTCGACCTCAGCGTCGACGCGTGACCCCTTCATGAAGATCATCTCGCCACCCTTGCGCAGCAGGGGAGCGGTCGCGGGGATCAGTTTGACCAGTGCCGTGACAGCGCGGGCCGTCACCTGGTCGAGGGGCTGGTCGAGCCGGGTCTCTTCTGCGCGTGCGCGGACAACCGTGACGTTGTCGAGCCCGAGTTCCCGGGACTCGTGAAGCAACCAGTCGACGCGGCGTTCCATCGGCTCGATCAGAACGAGCTGCACGTCCGGGCGAGCAATTGCGAGAACGAGGCCGGGAAGCCCTGCGCCGCTGCCGACGTCGCCGGTCGAACCGGGACGCAGCAGGGGAGCGAGGATGCCGCAATTGAGAATGTGACGCGACCACAACCGGGGGAGTTCGAGTGGACCGATCAGGCCCAGCTCCTCACCGCGGCGGGCAAGATCTGCCGTGTACTGGCGAGCCAGGTCGATCCGGTCGCCGAACACGCCGGCCGCGGTCGCCGGCTCTGCCTCGAGCTGTTCGTCAGTCACTTCAGATGTTTCACGTGAAACTATGGGCGGGTGATGACGGTGTGACGGTCGCGGCCTTCGCCCTCGGACTCAGAAACGAACCCTCGCTCGGCAACGATGTCGTGGACGAGCTTGCGCTCGTACGATGACATCGCGGGGAGCGCTGCAGACTCGGCGCCCGCCTCGATACGCTCCACTGCTTTGTCGACCAAGATCGTCAGCTCCGAAGCACGGGCTTCGCGGGATCCGCCGACGTCGAGGATCAGGCGTGAGAACGAACCGGTTTTGGTCTGGACCGCGATGCGGGTCAGGTCCTGCAGGGCGTTTACGGTCTCGGGCTTGGCGAGAACACGAAGATTGGTGTCTTCGCTCGAGTTGACCGAGACGTAGGCACGTCCGCCGCGAGTGTCGATCTCGATATCACCATCGAGGTCGGTGATGTCGAGCAGTTCCTCGATGTAGTCCGCGGCGATCTCGCCCTCTTCCTCGAGCGAGCTCGTGGTGGGAACAGCATCGGTTCCCGGGGTCTCGGTGTCGTCGGCCTGGTCGATGGTCGGGTTCTCGGCCACGGAAGTCTCGCTGTTCGTCACGTCACTCACTTCTTGTTTCCACCCTGCTTCTTGGCACGGTTCTTATTGATGGGCTGCTGGCGCTGGGGCTTCTTCGCCTCTTCGACGGCGGGGGAGTCGTTCTCGAACTCGGTCACGGTGATTCCACGACGCTGGGCCTTGCGAGCCATGCGTGCTTCACGCTCGAGCGCAGCCTGGCTGCCAGGTGTCGGCATGTTCCGGATGACGAGGAACTGCTGGCCCATGGTCCAGAAGTTCGAGACAAGCCAGTAGAACATCACACCGAGCGGGAAGGTGAAGCCAGAGAAGGCGAAGACGAGGGGCAGCAGGTACAGCAGGATGCGCTGCTGCTTGTACATCGGGCTGTCCTTCATCTCCTGCGACTGGTTGCGGGACATGATCTGCAGCTGGGTGATGAACTGCGAACCGGTCATCAGGATCACCATGATGACGGCGATGACGATGACGTAGACGTTGCCGTCGGCGGTCGAGATAGCAAGGTGCAGGGGAGCAACGTCGAACAGCGACGCGTTACCGAACGACTTGGACAGTTCTTCGTTCATCAGTCCGACGCCGGCGGGGTTCACACCGTCGGCGACATTCTTCGCATGGTTCTGGGCGTGGCTCAGCACCTGGAAGAGGCTGAAGAAGATCGGCATCTGGAGCAGCAGCGGAAGGCAGGAGCTCAGCGGGTTGGTACCCGTCTTCTTGTACATCTCCATGGTCTCGCGGGACATGGCCTCACGCGAGAACTGGTCTTTCTTGCCCTTGTACTTGTCCTGGATCTTCTTGAGCTGCGGCGCCACTTCGAGCATGCGGCGCTGGCTCTTGATCTGGCGAACGAAGATCGGGATGAGGGCGGCACGGATGACGAGCACGAGGCCGACGATCGAGAGTACCCAGGTGATTCCGGCGTCTGCGCCGAGACCCACGTTGGTCAGGATCGTGTGGAAGAAGACGAGGATCGCCTCAACCACCCATTTGATCGGCCACAGTATGGTGCCAATAAAGTCCATTAGTTGGGTCAGCCCTTTCCGTGGCCTGGTGTTACAAAACCGAAGTTCGTGATGGCATAGCGCTGGTGGCGTGGAACGGGAACGTCATCGACTCCTCCCGCAGCCCACGGGTGGCAGCGGGCGATGCGCCGGGAGCCCAACCAGATGCCGCGAAATACGCCGTGCTGTTGGATCGCCTGCAGTGCATACGACGAGCACGAGGGGTAGTACCGGCAGACATCACCGTAGAGCGGGGAGATGACGGCGCGGTACAACCGAAGTACGACCACGCACACGTTGCGCGGCAGAAGCATCACGAACGAAACCGCTCGATTCATCTCCGTGCCACACCCCGCTCAACAGCATCCGCAATCTCCCTCTGCAGGGTAGACCACTCCACTTGATCGCTGCCTGGCAAAGCCCTGACGACTACATCCGAGCCAGTGCCCACAGAATCGAGCAACTGGTAACCGATCGCCTTCAGCCGGCGCCGCACGATATTACGCCGAACGGCTCCACCGACGCTTTTCGCGACGATGAAGCCGAATCGGGTTGGGGCATCAGGATCACGCTTGGCGAAATAGATGACCGCGTGGGTTGTGCCGACACGTTTCCCTCCACGCACAGTGGCGCGATAGTCCGCAGCCGTGGTCACGCGGTTCTCTTGAGCGAGCACCGTCGTTGCCTGGACCGCGGGGGTGGGGGAAGACTACGCGGAGAGTTCGGTGCGGCCCTTGCGACGGCGAGCACCAAGAATGGCGCGGCCGGCGCGGGTACGCATGCGCAGGCGGAAGCCGTGCACCTTGGCGCGACGGCGGTTGTTCGGCTGGAAAGTTCTCTTGCTCATAGTGATAGCTCCAAGGCCCAGCTTTAAGGGCCGGAAAGATACGGGAATGCCGTAAGGCAGAAGTCTGCTGATCGCATTGTCAACTGATCTGGTCTGTCAACTGATCAGAAGCGTCAACTGATTAAAGCTACGGCGTAAGGGCTCTCTCGTCAAACCCCGACTGTGCAACCGTACATTATGCACATCCGGATAACTGGGGGTTGGTAACGACATGCTGTGAAGAACTAAGGTGAAGTCCTGCCGTTCTGCCCTGTGCACAACCGCAAAATTCCGCGAGAACCCGCGATTTCTTCCGTGGATAAATATGTGTATAACTTTGTGTTGATAACGAGCGCGCTCGAGAGGAGGGCTGATGCAGGATTCGCCTGACGCCACACCAGGAATCTGGAAGGCAGTTCTCGCCCAGCTCACCGGGGACGAGAGAATCACTCCCCAGTTGCACGGTTTCATCAGCCTCATCGAACCCCGCGGGGTAATGGCCGGAACCCTCTATCTCGAGGTCCCCAACGAACTCACCCGAGGAATGATCGAGCAGCGCATCCGCCTTCCGCTTCTCAATGCGATCGCCGGCCTCGACGAGAATCACGAAGTCTCGAATTTCGCGATTGTGGTGAACCCCGACATCCAACAGGATGTCCTGGAGCAGGCCGCAGACGGCAACGACCAGTCGTCCTACATCGAACCGGCGATCATCCCCGCACCCAGCGAGGTCCTCTCTTCGCCCCGACGCTCGGACTCACGACTCAACCCCAAGTACAACTTCGACAACTTCGTCATCGGCGGCTCGAACCGGTTCGCCCACGCTGCAGCGGTCGCCGTGGCCGAAGCACCGGCGAAGGCCTACAACCCGCTCTTCATCTACGGTGACTCCGGACTTGGCAAGACCCACCTTCTGCACGCGATCGGCCACTATGCCGAAAGCCTGTATCCCGGCATCAGGGTGCGCTACGTCAGTAGCGAGGAATTCACCAACGACTTCATCAACTCGATCGCCAACAACCGCGCTTCGGTCTTCCAGTCGCGTTATCGCGAGATCGACATCCTGCTGATCGACGACATCCAGTTCCTCCAGGGCAAGGATTCGACCCAGGAAGCCTTCTTCCACACCTTCAACACACTCCACGACCACAACAAGCAGGTGGTCATCACCAGCGACCTGCCCCCGAAACACCTCACCGGATTCGAAGACCGCATGCGTTCCCGGTTCGAGTGGGGACTCATCACCGACGTACAGGCCCCCGATCTCGAAACCCGCATCGCAATCCTTCGCAAGAAGGCACAGAGTGAGAAGTTGCAGGTCGGCAACGAGATCCTCGAATACATGGCGTCGAAAGTGTCGTCGAACATTCGCGAACTCGAGGGGACCCTCATCCGCGTCACTGCTTTCGCGAGCCTGAACCGCACCACCGTCGATCTCGCTCTTGTACAGACGGTTCTCAAAGACCTCATCACCCTCGACGATGACAACGTCATCGCGCCGGTCGACATCATCAACCACACTGCCGACTACTTCAAGCTCACCGTCGACGATCTCTATGGATCGTCGAGGTCGCAGGCCGTCGCAACGGCACGCCAGATCGCCATGTACCTCTGCCGCGAGATGACGAACCTGTCGCTACCTAAGATCGGCCAGCTCTTCGGAAACCGCGATCACACGACAGTGATGTACGCGAACAAGAAGATCACCGAGCTGATGAAGGAGCGCCGGTCGATCTACAACCAGGTCACCGAACTCACCAGCCGCATAAAGCAGGACCACCGCTTCAACAAGAACTAAGCCTTCGAGACGGGCCTCAAAACGCGGTAATTGCGCGGCTAACCCGAGCCTCGACGCCTTTTTGCTCACTCTGGATCCGACTTTGCACAGGTTTTCCACAAGCTGTGTATAACTTGCCCGACTCGCCGGTCAACTTGTGAACTACATTCTCTGGTCTGTGGAAACTCACTCACCCGGCCCGGGCACCTGTGGATGGCAATCTCGGTTAATCCCACAGGCCATCAACAACTCACACTGGTGTAGTTCCCTTTTTTTGTCACAAAAAATTCGACTTACTCACAGTTCCCACAGCGGTTAAGAATCTTGTTCTTTAAAGATTTGATTTGGGATGAAGATAACCTTTGAGGATTCGGGCCTGGTGGCCTGTGCCAGTATTAACCGGCCACCGCACCATCGGGTGGTCCGCTTTGCCGACAACACACCAATGACAGGGGTTACTTAGTGAAGTTCCAGGTCAACCGCGACGTTTTTAGCGAAGCCGTATCGTTCGCCGTGAAGTTGCTTCCCCAGCGCACCACGCTGCCGATCCTCAGTGGAATCCTCATCGAGGCCACCGAGAACGGACTGATGCTCTCGTCATTCGACTACGAGGTCTCATCGCAGACCGAGATCGCCGCGGAAGTCGAAGAACCAGGACGCATCCTGGTCTCCGGCCGACTTCTCGCCGACATCGCGAGCCGCCTGCCGGCGGCACCGGTGAGCTTCTCGACCGAAGAAGGCCGAATCGTCGTCTCGTGTGGTTCCGCAAACTTCACCCTGTTGAGCATGCCGGTTGAGGAGTACCCCACTCTTCCCCAGATCTCCGCGCAGTCCGGAACGTTGTCTGCCGAGAATTTCGCCAGTGCGGTATCGCAGGTGGCCGTTGCCGCATCGCGGGACGATGTCACCCCGGTAATCACCGGTGTGCAGCTCGAGATCACCGAATCGAGCCTTTCGCTCGTCGCTACCGACCGCTATCGCGTGGCCGTTCGTGAGATCGACTGGACAGCGAGTGAAGATTCGATCGATTCGGTCACTGCCCTCGTCCCCGCCCGAACGCTTATGGAGATCGGCAAGACCTTCGGTCACAGTGGCTCTATCTCGGTGGCGATCACGTCGACCGACGATCGCGAACTCATCGCCTTCCAGGCTGACAAGAAGACCGTCACGTCGCTCTTGATCAAGGGAAACTTCCCCCCGGTCAAGCGGTTGTTCCCCGAGGTCGTCGACAACTACGCGGTCATCAACACCGCCGAGCTCATTGAGTCAGTGCGCCGCGTCGCCCTCGTGCTCGAGCGTGAAGCAGCCCTTCGTTTCACGTTCACCATGGACGGCCTCACCCTCGAGGCGATCGGTTCGGAACAAGCCCAGGCATCGGAATCGATCGATGCATTCCTCACCGGCGGAGACACTGTCGTTTCGCTCAAGCCGGCATTCCTCCTCGACGGACTAGGCGCCGTTCACTCTGAATTCGTGCGCATCTCGTTCACGAAGACCGAGAACCCGAACAAGCCCGGACCGGTGCTCATCACGAGCCAGTCGTCGAAGGACCAGCCAGGGGCAGACAACTACAAGTACCTCCTGCAGCCGAACCTGCTCCTGCGCTGATGTTGGCTGACAACGGCTGGCAACAAGATATTCACCACATCACCACCACTACAAAGGATTTTCCGTGCATATTGGGCTAATTGGTCTCGGCAAAATGGGCAACAACATGCGTGCCCGCCTGCGCAAGAGCGACATCGAGGTAACGGGCTACGACCCCAACCCCGCCGTTACCGACGTCGCGAACCTCACCGACTTCGCCGCCGCACTTCCGGCTCCCCGAATCGTCTGGGTAATGGTTCCGTCCGGTGCTATCACTACAAGCGTCATCACCGAGCTGTCTGAGGTCTTGTCCGAGGGCGACCTCGTCATCGAGGGTGGTAACTCGCGGTTCACCGAGGACTTCAAGCACTCGGCACTCCTCGCAGAAAAGGGCATCAAGTACGTCGACGCCGGTGTTTCCGGTGGAGTCTGGGGCCTCGAGAACGGATACGGACTTATGGTCGGCGGCGACGCTGCCGATGTTGCACGTGCGCTGCCCGTCTTCGATGCGCTGCGCCCGGAAGGCCCTCGCGAAGAAGGATTCGTGCACGCCGGCGAGATCGGCGCGGGTCACTACGCCAAGATGGTGCACAACGGCATCGAATACGCACTCATGCAGGCCTGGGCCGAGGGCTACGAACTCCTCAACACCCGCAAAGACATCATCAAAGATGTCACGGGGACCTTCGAAGCCTGGCAGCGGGGCACCGTCGTGCGGTCCTGGCTTCTCGAGCTGCTCGTCAAGGCGCTCAAAGAAGACCCCAAATTCGAAGACATCGAGGGGTACGTTGAAGATTCGGGCGAGGGCCGCTGGACCGTCGAAGAGGCACTCAACAACGCCGTACCGGTTCCGACGATCAGCGCCTCGATCTTCGCTCGTTTCGTCTCGCGCCAGGATGACTCGCCGTCGATGAAGGCCGTCGCCGCGCTCCGCAAGCAGTTCGGCGGGCACGCAGTTCGCAAGAGCTAGCCGACTACGGGTATCGCGGCCGGCGTGGAGCGATCCGCCGGTCGCGATTTCGTTTTCCCCCGGTGTCGGTCGGCTGATCGAAGATACCCGGGGAGTTACAGAGTTTCACGTGAAACGTAGGTCAGGAGGAACCGATGCTGGTCAGGCACCTGAACCTCACCGATTTTCGTAATTACACGACTGTCGACGTTGAATTACTCGCCGGGCACAATGTTTTCGTCGGCAGTAACGGCCAGGGCAAGACGAACCTGGTCGAGGCGCTCGGCTACCTGAGTACCCTCGGTTCGCATCGTGTCTCGAGCGACCACGCCATGATCCGGGCCGGGCAGGATGCCGCGATCGTACGAGCCCGGCTGGAGAATGGCGATCGCCAGGTACTCGCAGAAGTGCAGATCAACCGCAGTTCCGCCAACCGCGCCCAGATCAATCGCTCCGCGATCAAGACCCGGGATCTGCCGCGCTATTTCTCGAGCGTGTTGTTCGCCCCGGAAGACCTCGCGCTGGTTCGTGGTGAGCCCTCGGGAAGACGACGTTTTCTCGATGAACTGCTCGTGCTGCGAACGCCACGCATGAGCGGGGTCATCACCGACTATGAGCGTGTACTGAAACAACGCAACACCCTGCTGAAATCCGCCCGCGCATCCGGCGTTCGCGGAAACCAGCTGAGCACACTCGAGATCTGGGATGACCGCCTCGTCGCCCTGGGTTCCGAACTCATCGAAGCGCGCGGTGCCCTCATCGCCGAACTGCTGCCCGAGGTCTCTTCTGCCTACGCGCGAATCGCGGGGGAGGAGCACGACGCACGGCTGTCGAGCCTGCTCAGTATCCGCTCCGGGTCGACCGATGACGAGACCGAGTGGTCGGATGACGCCCTCGCGGGGGCGATCACCGCGGCAGAGGCAGCGGTCGATTTCAGGAATTCGCTCGAGCGGCTGCGCCGCGCAGAGCTCGAGCGTGGACTCACGCTTTCCGGGCCCCATCGCGATGACCTCGTGCTGCAGCTCAATGGACTTCCCGCACGGGGATACGCCAGCCACGGCGAATCCTGGTCATTCGCTCTCGCCCTGAAGCTGGCTTCCGCCCAGGTACTCCGCCGGGAGTCCACCTCCGGCGACCCGGTGCTGATCCTCGACGACGTCTTCGCCGAACTCGATGAATCCCGCCGGGCACGACTGGCGAGTGCCGTCGCCGGATTCGAACAGGTACTGATCACCGCGGCAGTGCTCGACGATGTTCCCGAAGAGCTCTCCGCCCATGTTGTCCACATCAGGGCCGGCCGGATCATCAAGGCACCGGACCGCGGTGTCGACACGAGCACGGCTCCCGATGGTGCTATGGTTCCGGCGGATTCCGCGGCCGAGAATAGATCTGTGGCCGACGATTCTGTAGACAGCGCTCCTGTGGATAGCGCTCCTGTGGAGAACCCGAACGCGGACACGGCCGAGCCCGGTGACGGCGACCAGGGCGGTGCGGCTGGTGGCTGAGCGCCTTCCCGGGCAGGATTCCAACGACGAAGCCCGCGCCGTGTACCTGAGGTTCCGCAAATTGTTCGGGGGAGCGGGCCCGCTGTCGAGCGATGCCAAAAAACGCGCAACCCGCAAAGAGGGCGCGAGTGTTCCTTTCGGGCTGGGCCGTGACCCGCATGGCCTCGGCGACATCATCGACGGGCTCACCACGAAACTCGGCTGGGACTCACCCCTTGCACAGTCGGAACTCATTGCATCCTGGAGCGAGATCGTCGGAGCAGACACCGCGGAGCACTCGTCTCCGACGGCGATCGAAGACGGCACGCTCATCATCCGGTGCGACTCGACTGCCTGGGCGACACAGCTGCGACTCATGCGCTCGCAGGTCACGACCCAGATCGCCGTCAGGTTCCCCGGGGCCGGCATCACGACAGTTCGCTTCGAAGGACCGAACGCCCCTTCGTGGAAACGGGGCCCCAGATCAATTCCAGGCCGTGGTCCGCGCGATACTTACGGCTAGCAAGGCAAATCTGGTCACCCTCTTCACGAAAACGCCCCAGATCAGCGAATAAGCCGTCGCCGCTGGTCACTATTTGGTAGACTCGAAAGGCCGTCGGCCGCGTCCACGCTGTGGACCACACCACCGAATGGCACTCGAAGATCTATCGGCAGGAGCCCAATTTCAGATGTCATCGAAATCCGAACAGGACCTGCAGGAAGACGGCTACGGAGCCGACCAGATTCAGATCCTCGAGGGTCTGGAAGCGGTGCGCAAGCGCCCGGGCATGTACATCGGTTCTACCGGCCCGCGCGGACTCCACCACCTTGTCTACGAAGTCGTAGACAACTGTGTGGATGAAGCCCTCGCCGGTTACTGCGACCTGATTACTGTCACCATGCTCAAGAGCGGTGGAATCCGGGTACGCGACAACGGTCGTGGAATCCCCGTCGATATGAACCAGCAGGAACAGAAGTCGACCGTCGAGGTCGTCATGACGATCCTGCACGCCGGCGGCAAGTTCGGCGGCGGTGGCTACTCCGTCTCCGGTGGACTGCACGGCGTCGGAATCTCAGTCGTTAACGCTCTCTCCAGCAAGGTAGAGACCGAGGTCCGTCGCCAGGGACACGTCTGGCGCATGAGCTTCCACGACGGTGTTCCGGTTGCTCCCCTCGCCGAGGGTGAAGAGACCGACGAGACCGGTACCCAGCAGACTTTCTGGCCGAGTGCCGAGACCTTCGAAACCGTCGAGTTCGACTACGAGACGCTGCGGGCACGGTTCCAGCAGATGGCATTCCTCAACAAGGGACTGCGCATCACCCTCACCGACGAGCGTGGTGAAGAGGATGTCGTCGAGAGCTACATGTACGAGAAGGGACTCGTCGACTACGTCGAGTACCTCAACAGTGTGAAGAAGGCCGACCTCGTCCACCCCGAGATCATCGCTTTCGAGTCCGAGGACACCGAACGCAAGATCTCGCTCGAAGTCGCCATGCAGTGGACGACCGCCTACACCGAGAGCGTTCACACCTACGCGAACACGATCAACACCCACGAGGGCGGAACCCACGAAGAGGGATTCCGCGCGGCGCTCACGACCCTGGTCAACCGCTACGCCCGTGAGAAGAACATCATCAAGGAGAAAGACGAGAACCTCTCTGGTGATGACGTTCGAGAAGGACTGACCGCGGTGATCTCGGTCAAGCTCGCCGAACCGCAGTTCGAAGGCCAGACCAAGACCAAGCTCGGCAACACCGAAGCGAAGGCATTCGTGCAGCGCGTCGCCGGCCAGCAGCTGAACGACTGGTTCGACCGCAATCCCACCCAGGCCCGCGACGTCATCCGCAAGGCGATCCAGGCCTCGCAGGCACGACTCGCCGCGCGCAAGGCGCGCGAGCAGACCCGCCGCAAGGGACTCCTGGAGTCGGGCGGAATGCCCGGAAAGCTTCGCGACTGCTCGAGCAAAGACCCCGAACTGTCAGAGATCTTCCTCGTCGAGGGCGACTCGGCAGGCGGATCCGCGGTAGCGGGTCGAAACCCCGAGTTCCAGGCGATCCTGCCGCTGCGCGGCAAGATCCTCAACGTCGAGAAGGCCAGGCTCGACCGTGCCCTCGCGAACAACGAGGTCCAGGCCATGATCACGGCATTCGGCGCGGGTGTGGGGGAGGACTTCAACCCCGACAAGGCCAGGTACCACAAGATCGTGCTCATGGCGGATGCCGATGTCGACGGCCAGCACATCACGACGCTCATTCTCACCCTGCTGTTCCGCTACATGCGTCCGCTGATCGATCACGGGTACGTGTATCTCGCCCAGCCGCCGCTGTATCGCCTGAAGTGGACCAACGCCGAGCACCAGTTCGTGTACAGCGACCGCGAGAAGGATGCACTGCAGGCCGACGGACTCGCTTCCGGAAAGCGCATGCCGAAAGACAACGGCATCCAGCGCTACAAGGGTCTCGGTGAGATGGACTACAGCGAATTGTGGGAGACCACGATGGACCCCGCGACCCGCACCCTGCTGCAAGTCACTCTCGACGATGCAGCCGCAGCCGACGAGATCTTCTCGACGCTCATGGGTGACGACGTCGAGGTGCGCCGCAGCTTCATCCAGCGCAACGCCAAGGATGTCCGCTTCCTCGATATCTGATCGACGAAGTCGATCAGGTCGAGTAGCGCGCCCCAGCGCGCGTATCGAGACCTCTTCCACCCACGCGTAACAGTTTTTCCGACTTCCAGCACACCGAAAGACACAAATGGCTGACGAAACAACCCCCGACGGCACAGACGGCACCGACGCCGCTGCCGAACCGACATTCGAGAACGCGGTAGTCGACACGCGCCACGACAAGGTCGACCAGGTCGACCTGCAGCTCGAGATGCAGCGGTCGTACCTCGACTACGCGATGAGCGTCATCGTGGGTCGCGCGCTCCCCGAAGTGCGCGACGGGCTCAAGCCGGTTCACCGCCGTGTTCTCTACGGCATGTACGACGGGGGATACCGCCCCGACAAGGGCTTCAACAAGTGCACCCGAATCGTCGGGGACGTCATGGGGCAGTTCCACCCGCACGGTGACTCCTCGATCTACGACGCACTCGTTCGCCTGGTCCAGCCGTGGAGCCTGCGCTACCCGCTGGCGCTCGGCCAGGGCAACTTCGGTTCCGCCGGAAACGACGGCGCCGCCGCCATGCGGTACACCGAGACCAAGATGGCCCCGCTCGCCATGGAGATGGTGCGCGACATCGACGAAGAGACCGTCGACTTTCAGGACAACTACGACGGCAAGACCCAGGAGCCCGTCGTGCTTCCGGCGCGGTTCCCGAACCTGCTTGTCAACGGCTCGGTCGGTATCGCGGTCGGTATGGCCACCAACATCCCGCCGCACAACCTGCGCGAGGTCGCTGCCGGCGCGCTGTGGTCGCTCGAGAACCCGGATGCCCCGCGCGAAGAGCTGCTCGAAGCCCTGATCCAGCGGATCAAGGGACCGGACTTTCCGACCGGTGCCCAGATCCTCGGCATCAAGGGAATCCAGGATGCATACCGCACCGGTCGCGGCTCGATCACGATGCGTGCCGTGGTCTCGGTCGAAGAGCTGCAGGGTCGCACCTGCCTCGTCGTGACCCAGCTGCCCTACCAGGTCAACCCCGACAACCTCGCGACCAAGATCGCCGACCTCGTCAAAGAGGGCAAGCTCGCCGGGGTCGCCGACATCCGCGACGAGACCTCCGGCCGTACCGGCCAGCGCCTCGTCATCGTGCTCAAGCGCGATGCCGTCGCAAAGGTCGTTCTCAACAACCTCTACAAGCACACTCCGCTGCAGGACAACTTCGGCGCGAACATGCTCGCGATCGTCGACGGGATCCCGCGCACGCTGCCGCTCGACGGGTTCATCACCCACTGGATCGATCACCAGATCGAAGTCATCGTGCGTCGCACCCAGTTCCGCCTGCGCAAGGCCGAAGAGCGCATGCACATCCTTACGGCCTACCTCAAGGCCCTCGACGCCCTCGACGAGGTCATCGCCCTCATCCGTCGCAGCGCCGACACCGAGACCGCGCGCGACGGACTCATGGTGCTGCTCTCGATCGACGAGCTCCAGGCCCGCGCGATCCTCGACATGCAGCTGCGTCGACTGGCCGCCCTCGAGCGCCAGAAGATCATGGACGAGGCCACCGAGCTCGAACGCCTCATCGCGTCGTACCACTCGATCCTCAGCTCCCCGACTGAGCAGCGCGAGATCGTGCGCGACGAGCTCACCGAGATCGTCGACCGCTTCGGCGACGACCGCCGCACCGAGATCATGTTCGGGTTCGACGGCGACATGAGTGTCGAAGACCTCATCCCCGAAGAAGAGATGGTTCTCACCGTCACTCGCGGCGGCTACATCAAGCGCACCCGCAGCGACAACTACCGCAGCCAGCACCGCGGTGGCAAGGGAGTCAAGGGCGCCCAGTTGCGGGCGGATGACGTGGTCGAGCACTTCTTCGTCACCACGACGCACCACTGGCTGCTCTTCTTCACGAACACCGGCCGTGTCTACCGGGCCAAGGCCTACGAGGTGCAGGAGGCCGGCCGCGATGCGAAGGGCCAGCACGTGGCCAACCTGCTCGCACTGCAGCCGGGTGAAGAGATCACGCAGATCCTCGACATCCGTGACTACGAAGCCGCGAATTACCTGGTGCTCGCCACCCGTCGCGGCCTGGTCAAGAAGACGGCCCTGTCGGAGTACGACACCAACCGCACCGGCGGAATCATCGCGATCAACCTGCGCGAGGAAGACGAGCTCGTCTCGGCGCTGCTCGTGAACGAAGACCAGGACATCCTGCTCGTCTCGCGCAAGGGAATGTCGATCCGGTTCACGGCATCCGACGAAGCCCTTCGCCCGATGGGTCGGTCGACCTCCGGTGTCATCGGAATGAACTTCCGTGGTGACGACCAGCTGCTCAGCGCCAGCGTCGTCACCGACGACGGCCACGTCTTCGTGGTGACCGAGGGTGGCTACGCCAAGCGCACTGCCGCCGACCAGTACCGCGTGCAGAACCGTGGCGGCCTCGGCATCAAGGTGGCCAAGCTGCAGGAGGCACGTGGTGACCTCGCGGGAGCTCTTATCGTCGAGGAAGAGGACGAAGTCCTTGTGGTTCTTGCCAGCGGCAAGGTGGTACGCTCCAGCGTGGCCGAGGTTCCGGCCAAGGGTCGCGACACCATGGGCGTTGTGTTTGCCCGGTTCGCGGATG
>Ga0247736_10000147_pt1 | contig 26760 bp, 23 predicted proteins | sample UWRJL193509B2_FD_180935 | JGI IMG/M metagenome (GOLD analysis project Ga0247736, IMG submission 180935) | Plant litter microbial communities from Arlington Agricultural Research Station in Wisconsin, United States - UWRJ-L193-509B-2 | ecosystem: Environmental > Terrestrial > Plant litter >...
AGAGTTAGATGAAGTATTTTCAGTTGCAGCTTTCACGTTTTTCTCTTCTTCTTCACGGAAGATAGCAGTGTGAGAAGCAACTACTCTTTTGAATTCTTTGTTGAATTCGATTACTTTGAAATCAGCAGTATCACCTTTTTTCAATTTCTTTCCGTCTTCTTTTTCAAGGTGACGAGTAGGAATGAAAGCAACGATATCATCTCCGAATTCTACAGTAGCTCCTTTGTCAACGATTTCAGAAATCTCACCATTGTGGATAGTTCCTACAGCGAAAGAATCTTCGTATTGATCCCAAGGATTAGCAGTAGTTTGTTTGTGACCTAAAGATAATTTACGTCCTTCAACATCTAATTCTAATACAACTACATCAAGTTTTTCACCAACATTTACAAATTCAGATGGGTGTTTGATTTTCTTAGTCCAAGATAAGTCAGAGATGTAAATTAATCCATCAATTCCTTCTTCTAATTCTACGAAAATACCAAAGTTTGTAAAGTTTCTAACGATACCTGTATGTTTAGAACCTACTGGGTATTTAGAAGTAATGTCAGTCCATGGATCTTGAGTCAATTGTTTGATACCTAATGACATTTTACGGTCATCTCTATCTAAAGTTAAGATAACAGCCTCAACAACATCTCCAACTTTTACGAAATCCTGAGCAGAACGTAAATGAGTTGACCATGACATTTCAGAAACGTGGATTAAACCTTCAACACCTTCAGCAACTTCGATAAATGCACCGTAATCAGCGATTACAACTACTTTACCTTTTACTTTATCACCAATAGTTAAATTAGCATCTAAAGCATCCCATGGGTGAGCGTTTAATTGTTTCAATCCTAATTGAATTCTTGTTTTCTCATCATCGAAATCAAGGATTACAACGTTTAATTTTTGGTCTAATTCAAGAACTTCACTTGGGTGGTTGATTCTACTCCAAGAAAGGTCAGTAATGTGAATTAATCCGTCAACACCACCTAAGTCAATGAACACACCATAAGAAGTAATGTTTTTAACAACACCTTCTAATACTTGTCCTTTTTGTAATTGACCGATGATTTCTTTTTTCTGTACTTCGATATCAGCTTCGATAAGCGCTTTATGAGATACAACAACGTTTTTGAATTCGTGGTTAATTTTTACCACTTTGAATTCCATCATTTTGTTTACATATACATCGTAGTCTCTAATTGGCTTAACGTCAATTTGAGAACCAGGTAAGAAAGCTTCAATTCCGAAAACGTCAACGATCATACCACCTTTAGTTCTGCATTTTACAAAACCATTAACGATTTCTCCTGTTTCGTTTGCAGAAATAACTCTATCCCATGATTTAATAGTACGTGCTTTTCTGTGAGATAATACTAATTGACCTGTTTTGTCCTCACGGATGTCGATTAATACTTCTACTTTGTCACCAACTTTTAAGTTTGGGTTGTAACGGAATTCGTTTAAAGAAATAACACCTTCCGATTTTGCGTTGATATCAACGATAACGTCTCTATCTGTAATTCTAACAACTACACCTTCAACTACTTCTTCTTGGTCTGTAGCGATGAAAGTTTTTGAAACTAGCTCTTCGAATTCTTGTAAGTTTTTCTCATCTACTGCATCAATTCCTTCTTGGAAGTTATGCCAGTTAAAATTTGCTAAAAACTCTTCTTGTGATTTTAATTGTTCAGACATGCTCTGATAAAAAATTTGTATTCTGTTTTTCTTGAGTTTCATAAAGCAGTAGAAAAAACAGAAGTTGTTTTACATAAATAGTTGATACCTAAAGGAAACTCTTCTTTGCCAAAAGGTTTGCAAAATTAATACATTTATTTGTAATAGCAAAATAAAAGCAAATGATAATCAGCCAATTGTTCAGGAGCAGCAAATTTGAGGTTTTTCAGGACCTGAAGTCCCGCTTTCGCTCTTATCTTTTATGGTGAACCCTACCATAAAAGGATAACCGCTCTATCGGGGCTAGATTAGAGATTTAGTGTTTTCAAGGATCCTTCTACAACAAACCCGGCAGGTTTTTAAAACCTGTCGGGTTTACTATGCGAAACTATCTTTTGATAAATTAAGAAACTTGTAAATTATGATTTTCAATTTTTACACTAAAGCTTATTTCAGCTTTTAGTGCTTTAAAAACTTTAATTATGGTATCTATAGTAGCACTATTTGCACTGCTTTCTAGTTTAGAAATCTGAGCTTTTTTTACTCCAATTAATTCCCCCAGCTGTTCCTGAGTCAGATTTCTTTCTTTTCTCGCACTCTTAATCATTTGTCCTAAAAGATCCATACTAAGTTCATATTCGTATTGATCTCTTTCCGGTGTACCGATTACTCCTATAACTTTATCTTTCATCTCAGAAAGTGAATACGATTTAATTTCTGTCTTTTTCATAAATGTTATTTTATTTATTTTCAAAATACTTTACTCTTATTTTATTAGCTCTCTCGATTTCATTTACAGGAACTTTATCTACCTTTTTAATAAATCCGTGAGTGGCAAAAACTAACGTTTCCTTATTATCTGTTTTATCCCAAAAGGCTAAAAGCCTAATCTGTTTCCCTGCATATCGTGTTCTAAATTCCCATATATCACCGTTAAGCTTTTTAAACAATTGAGGGTTTTGGTTTTCCTCAGCTAAATCAATATTATATAAAATTTTGGTACTGATTTTTTTGTCCAATTTTAATATAAATTCGCTGGCCTCTTCTAAAAATTTTGTTTCAAAATATTTCATTAATTAGATATAACAAAAATACCACAAAAGTTTCTAAATTTAGAAACTTTTGTGGTATTTATATTTATTAAAATTATTTGTTCAATAGCTCCATATGAGAGCTCAAACATCAACAAATATAAGAAATTATTTATCTTTCTCTCTTAATCCAAAATAATCCTCCCAAAATAGAAATCGGAGCAAAAATAAAAATTGCCAATAGCTGCGTCCACGAACTTCCGCTTGATTTAAAAAGAGAAAAAGCAGCAAAACCAGCCATTATAACTAAAAGCACATAATTGACTTTTAAGCTTTTACTCTTTGCAATTAATTGAGCAACAAGTCCGCTTATAAAAGAAAAAACAGATCCGTAAACGAATGTCAAAACCATAAATAACTTCGAAGCCTCTTCATGCGGATTAACTTCTGAAAATCGAAAAAGAAATACAGAACTAATTACAAAAATGGCATAACCTATAATAACTCCTGAAATTTGTCTTATCATAATCGAAAGTTTTTAGTAGAATCAAATTTAAGTTTTTTTAACATAAAGTAAACTTTGGAAGATAAACTTTTTAAACAACAAACCCGACAGGTTTTTAAAACCTGTCGGGTTTACTATGTGTGACTATCTTTGTCAAAGTTTTGAACTTTGACAAAGATTTTAAAAAAGAAATCCCCATTTCTAAAAATCAGAAATGGGGATATGTAAGGTTCTTAATGACTCAAATTCTCAATCTCTTTTGGATCATGTTTGTGTTTAAATAAAACCGCAAAAGCAATTGCAATAATTAAAGCATAAGCTGCAAACGACAGCCAGATCGTATGCCAGTCTTTCATTAAAATCGGATTTGAAAAAATTCCATCTACAGAAACTGAATTTCCTTGTCCTTTTACAAATTCTAACATTTTAGGATTTGTAGTTTCAGTTTGCAAAAATCCTGATAATTCAATTGTGTTACTAAATGACTTTGTAAAGAAACGATCAATTGCCCAACCGGAAGTTAAACTTCCTAAAACGGCTCCTACTCCATTTGTCATCATCATAAACAAACCTTGTGCTGATGAACGAATTTTAGAATCGGTATTGCTTTCTACGAATAATGAACCTGAAATATTAAAGAAATCAAATGCCATTCCGTAAACGATACAAGACAAAATAATCATCCAAAGACCCGTTACAGGATCTCCAAAAGCAAATAATCCGAAACGTAAAACCCAGGCAAGCATACTAATAAGCATTACTTGTTTGATTCCGAAACGTCTTAAGAAAAACGGAATTGCCAAAATAAATAGCGTTTCTGAAACCTGAGAAATCGACATAATAATCGTCGAATATTTAATTACGAAAGAATCTGCATATTTAGGAAAATGTTTGAATTCATCCAAGAATACATCTCCATAAGCATTTGTTAATTGTAAAGCTCCTCCCAAAAACATAGAGAAAACAAAAAACAGGGCCATTTTATAATTTCCGAATAATTTAAAAGCCTCTAAACCTAAAGTTTCAACTAATGTAGCATCTTCTTTTGTTAAACGCTGTGGTTTACATTTTGGCAATGTAAAAGCATAAATTCCAAGAATTAAAGCCCCAATTCCGGCAATATAAAACTGATATTCAGTTGCTTTGCTTCCACTTAAATTAGTAATCCACATGGCGGCAATAAAACCAATAGTTCCCCAAACACGAATTGGCGGAAAGTCTTTTACAATGTTTTTATCGTTTAATTTTAGTGAAGTATACGATATGGAATTACTTAAAGCAATGGTTGGCATATAGCAGCACATGGCAGCAAACATTACATAAATAAAGTTATCCGGTGTAGTAACCTGTGCAATTCCAAATAAAACTCCGGCATAAATTATATGTAGAAAACCATATAATTTTTCGGCATTTATCCATCTGTCAGCAATAATTCCGGTTAAAGTAGGCATGAATAAAGAAGCAATTCCCATGGTTCCGAAAACAAGACCAAATTGGGTTCCTTCCCAGTTTTTAGTTCCAAACCAATAATTTCCAATTGTTATAAGCCACGCTCCCCAAACAAAAAACTGAAGAAAGCTCATTATAATCAACCTGTTTTTAATGCCCATAAGATGAATTTGTCTTTAAAAATAAATGAAGCGGTAAAACTACCATTAAAAATGATATCTACAAAAAATTAATCTGTTTTAACAACATCATTTATTAATTCTAAAACAGCTGCAAATTGTTCTTCTCTGCTTAAATAAGAATTATCAATTTCAATTGCATCATCGGCAATAACTAAAGGAGAATCTTCACGGTGGGTATCTATATAATCTCTTTCTACGACATTTTTCAAAACATCTTCATAAGAAACATTGTCCCCTTTTTGCTGTAATTCATCAAAACGTCTTTGAGCACGGGTTTCTGCACTGGCAGTCATGAATATTTTTAATTCTGCATCAGGAAAAACAACGGTTCCAATATCTCTTCCGTCCATTACGATGGCTTTGTTTTTTCCCATTTCCTGTTGTTGTTCTACTAATTTAGAACGCACTTCAGAAACTTCGGCTACTTTGCTCACAAAATTAGAAACTTCAATGGTTCTGATTTGTTTTTCAACGTTTTCACCATTCAGGTGCATTTCTGCAAATCCTAAGTTAGAATTAAATTTAAATTCGAGCTGAATTGTTGGAAGAGCATTTATTAGGCTTGTTTTATCAAAAAAATCAGCTCCAATAAGCTGATTCTGCATAGCAAAAAAGGCTACTGCCCGATACATTGCTCCTGTATCGACGTAAACATATTCTAATTCTTTTGCCAACTGTTTTGCTAATGTACTTTTTCCTGTTGACGAAAATCCGTCGATTGCAATCGTTATTTTTTTCAAAATAATCTTTTAATTTTATATGGTTTGTAATGTGAATTTTAATAATAGATATTTAATACTATTTTCGATTTAGAACTATCAATTATCTTTTCTATTCTTTTGAAAAATTGTTCGTTTACCATTGGGCAACCGTGACTTCTTGAAATATAATATTCTTGCTCTTGCTCCGGAACTGCAGAATAATGATGTAAAACTATCGCTCTTTGCAAAGCATTGCTATTTGTTTCGTCTAAACCATTTAATCTGTAAGCTTTGCCAAATATGCCTTTATAACACTTTTCGATAGCATATCTGCCTAATGAGGTACAGTTAGAATTTGGTGTATTACTAAACTTTAATTCTCCATTAATCCCAGTTTCAGAACCTGATCCGTGTGCTACAAGCCCCTGGTCTAATATTTTATTGTTTACAAGATCATAAACAAAGAAGCGGTTTTTTCCCGATTTTATTCTCATGTCTACCAAAAAAGCGATTTTTTTATTATACTGCGGACCGGCATCAATCACTTCTTTTACTTCATTTAACTGGTAATTAAATCTTTCGATTTCGGCAACAGTTCTATTTTCACTTTTAAAATTTAAATTTGAGGTAGTAAAAAAACCTGTAGTAAAAAACAGAATCAAATAAAATAGTTTCATAAATAACCTATTATTGAAAGTTTATGATTAGTCCAAAAAGACTCGAATTACCCGCTAATGTGTATCGTGAATATGAATAATTAAATTTTAAACGGTTCATTTTTAAACCAAAACCCAAAGAGAGACCGGAGAAATTACGCTGATCATTAATTCTTAATTCTTCTGCTCTTCTAAAATTATAACCTAAACGTAAATTAACTGCTCTTTCCGGAAAAAGTTCAACACCAAAAACAACGTGTCTTAAAGCATTATTTACAAATGAAACTTTTTCTTCACTTGTAGATCCGTCTATATTAGTTTCACCACGCACCGGATTTGAAAAAGAAACATTCCATTGCTGTAAATTCTCCAGAGAAAGATGCCAGCGCAATGGTACGTGCTCTAATTGCTGAGACATTCCGGCAATGATTTCAAGTGGCAAATTTTCACGTATTCCTGAATAAGTTGTAAATTGAGTTCCAATATTTCGGACTACAAGTGCCACATTAAAATTATTTTCTTCATTGATATATAAAGCGCCTAAATCTATTGCGCCTCCAAATGAATTATAACTTTCTAATGTTGACGTTATTAATTTAGCATTTACTCCTAAATGCACATCTGTAAAAGGAATATTATAAGCATAACCCAGGGACAATGCAGCTTCACTTCCTGTAAAATCAGAAGTTGCCTGGCCATTTTCATCATATCCTTCAAACGTTCCGTAGTTGATATAACTTATTCCGGCATGAAAAGTCTGCAAATGTCTGTCGTAAGTATAGGCATAAGAAGCCGTTCCATAAGAAGCTTCTCCATAATAACTACCGTAATTCATCGCCAGGTGATTGTCCATATCTGCGTTTAAAGTAGCGGGATTAAACATGACCTGATTAACATCTTCATCATAAATCGTTATCGTCTTACCACCTAATGCGGCCTGCCTTGGTGATGTAGTTAAATTTAGAAATTGATAGGTGTAACGCCCTCCAATTTGCCCAAAGGAAACCGAACAAACTAGTATCATTAAAAATAAAACAAATTGTTTTACCATGTTTTTTTGGCGTTCCTATATGGGAATAACGCAAATACAAAGATAAAATTATATAACAGAAAAAATAATTTTAAATCGATTTCAAAATGAAAAAGAAATTCCAATATTTTAGAATTCCAAATTCGAATGGAATCAAAATCATAAAAAAAATCCAAATCCCAATCTTTAAGTAAAGTTTGGAATTTGGATTTTAAATATTGGAATTTACAATTGAAATTTATTTCAATGTTTTTGCATTTTTAGCATTTTGATCTGTCAAAGCCAAAGCCAGAACTTCGCTCATTTCTTTTACATAATGAAAAGTCAGACCTTCTAAATATTCTGCTTTAATTTCATCGATATCACTTTTGTTTTCATAACATAAAATGATTTCTTTGATACCGGCTCTTTTTGCCGCTAAGATTTTTTCTTTGATTCCGCCTACTGGTAAAACTTTTCCACGAAGCGTAATTTCCCCTGTCATAGCCAGGTTTTTCTTCACTTTCTTTTGTGTCAGTAACGAAACTAAAGAAGTCAGCATGGCAATACCGGCACTTGGACCATCTTTTGGCGTTGCACCTTCCGGAACGTGTAAGTGAATATTATATTTTTGAAATAATTCTACCCCTAAACCTAATTTTTTAGCATTTGCTTTAATATATTCCAAAGCAATTGTTGCCGATTCTTTCATTACATTTCCAAGGTTTCCGGTAATGGTTAAGGCACCTTTTCCTTCAGAAATTAAAGATTCTATAAATAAGATATCTCCTCCAACACTTGTCCAGGCCAATCCTGTAACAACTCCGGCAACATCATTATTCTCGTATTTATCACGTTCTAATCTTGGTACGCCTAAAACCGTTATAATATCTTCATCCGTAACTTTTTTGTTGTACTCCTCCTCCATCGCAACGGCTTTTGCTGCGTTACGAATTACCTGAGCAATTTTAGTTTCCAGATTACGAACACCAGATTCACGTGTATAACCTTCTACAATTTTTTCTAATTGTTTTTTACCAATAGTTAAATCTTTGGATGTTAATCCGTGTGCTTCTAATTGTTTTGGAAAAAGGTGTCTTTTTGCAATTTCAACTTTTTCTTCAATAGTATAACCTGACATTTTGATTACTTCCATTCTGTCACGCAAAGCTGGCTGAATGGCTGACATATTGTTTGAAGTGGCAATAAACATTACTTTAGACAAATCATAACCCATTTCAAGGAAATTATCATAAAAAGCATTGTTTTGTTCCGGATCTAAAACTTCTAACAAAGCAGATGACGGATCGCCACTATTTCCGCTTGAAAGTTTATCGATTTCGTCTAAAATAAATACCGGATTTGACGTTCCGGCTTTCTTTAAACTTTGAATAATTCGGCCAGGCATTGCCCCAATATAGGTTTTTCTGTGTCCACGAATCTCTGCTTCGTCACGCAAACCACCCAATGAAATACGTACATATTCACGTCCAAGAGCTTCAGCAACTGAACGCCCAATTGATGTTTTACCAACTCCCGGAGGTCCTGTTAAACAAATGATTGGCGACTTCATATCATTACGAAGTTTCAATACAGCCAAATGCTCAATCATTCTTTTCTTTACTTCCTCAAGTCCAAAATGATCTTTATCTAATATTTTTTGTGCAAATTTTAAATCGAATTTGTCTTTAGAATATTCGCCCCAAGGCAATTCTAAAAACAATTCTAAATAGTTTCTTTGAATTCCAAAATCTGGCGACTGCGGGTTCATTCTTCGCATTTTAGACAATTCTTTTTCGAAATGTTTCTGCGTTTTTTCGTCCCATTTTTTGGTCTTCGCTTTCAGCCCCATTTCGTCCATTTCTTCTTCCTGCGAAACGCCTCCCAATTCTTCCTGAATGGTTTTCATTTGCTGATGAAGGAAATATTCACGCTGCTGCTGATCTAAATCAAAACGAACTTTTGACTGAATGTCATTTTTCAATTCTAATTTTTGAAGCTCCACGTTCATATAACGCAAGGTTTCAAGCGCTCTGTCTTTTAATCCGTTTATTGATAAAAGTCCTTGTTTTTCTTTTACCGATAAATTCATATTCGAAGAAACAAAATTGATCAAAAACGATTGGCTTTCAATGTTTTTAATCGCAAAAGTAGCTTCTGATGGAATGTTTGGACTTTCTTTTATAATTTGAATCGCCAGTTCTTTTACAGAATCTAAGATGGCTGTAAACTCGCTGTCGTTTTCTTCCGGACGCTTTTCGTCAACTTCTTTTATTGTAGCGGTTATATAAGGCTCTTCTGAAACTACTTCGTCGATTTCAAAACGTTTTTTCCCTTGTAAAATAACCGTAACATTTCCGTCAGGCATTTTTAAAACGCGCAGAATTCTGGCTACAGTTCCTATTTTATGAATATCGTCTTTTGACGGATCTTCGTCTTCTTCGTTAATTTGAGAAACAACCCCAATGATTTTCCCAGCGGCATTGGCGTCATTAATTAATTTTATTGATTTATCTCTTCCGGCAGAAATTGGAATCACAACTCCGGGAAATAAAACAGTATTACGTAAAGGTAAAATTGGTAACGAAAGCGGAAGCTCTTCATTGTTCATTTCCTCTTCGTCTTCGGGAGTTAATAATGGAATTAATTCTGCTTCTGAATCAAATTCCTGAAGTGACAGATTGTCAATAGTAAGTATTTTATGATTTGACATAATATTATATAAGTCTTTTTGTCATTAAAAGTTAAATCCTAAATGCAAATGTAGCCCTAAATACTACAATTTGTAGTTAAAATAAGCAACTGTTTCATTTACAAGATAGGTCGTAAAAATAGACAATCATTGTGCCAAATGCAAAAAAGAGGATTTGAAATATAACTTTACGCATTTTAAATGCTCCAAAGAAAAATTAATTACAAAGGGATAAAAAACCCGAAATGAATTTCGGGTTTCCTAAATAATTGACTAATTCTTATTTTTAATATCATAAGTTACTAAAGAACTTACAATTCCTAGTCTTGTATATTTTATAATTCCAATATTTTTTGCAATCCAGTATTCGGTATCATTACTTGTCGCGGATTGACCTAATATTTTTGCTTCCTGATGGAATTTAAATTTTATAACATCTTTATAAGTATTATTTTCAATATTAACTGAAGAAATTTTTTCTAAAATAGTTCCTGTGTAACTTATATTCATCGTAACAGATGGTAATCCTTCCATACTAAATGACGTTGTTTGCACAAAATTCCCTGTCCAGGTTCTATTTACATCTAAATAATCTTTAAACAAAATAAATTCATATCCTGACATCTTCGCAGACATGCCTTCTCCATAATCTAATGTAAGCGCATCAACTTTAAGTAAATAATCGCCTTTTACTTTTTTTAAATAAACTGATGCTGTACCTGACACGCCATCTCCTATTCCGGAAAACTGATCAAATTTATAATAATCGCCTTCTTTTGCAATCATTTTCATTGAAACTTCAGATCCATTTTCATCTATAATCCATTGATTACCAATTGCTGTAGGCCAATAATCTCCTCCTTCATCATTTGTTGTTTCATTTTCGGTATTATCACCATTTCCTGGATTTTCATTGTTATTAAAACCACTATAATTTAATCCATCCTCAAAGTCTTTTGTACATGAACTAAAAGAAACTCCGAAGGCAAAAAGAAGAAGCAATAAAATACTAATTTTTTTCATATTTATTTAATTTAATCTGCAAATATAATCATTTTTTGAAATAAAAATCCTACATATTTAAAATCTGAATTACTCATTAAATAACTATTTACGATTGTAATAAAAAAAATAAAATTATTTTTATCAAAACTGTAACAAACCAAAAAAAGCAAAGTCATTATAAAAAACTAGCAACCATTACTTGAGTATAACCAATCAAAATATCGAAGAATTAATTGCGCTTTGTAAATCAAATAACCAAAAAGCGCAGTTTGAAGTTTACAATCGTTATTGTAAAGCGATGTATAATGTGGCTTACAGAATTGTAAAAGATGAACATTTTGCACAAGACGTCATGCAGGAAGGTTTCTTGAAGGCTTTTACAAAAATTAACGATTATAAACAGGAAGTCGCATTTGGAGCATGGCTTAAAAAAATCATTATTAATTACAGTATCGATTTTTATAAAAAGAACAACGCTTTCCAAATGGAAGACCTGAACAAAACGCTTTATAAAATTGAAGAAGACGATTCTGTCTTATCTGAAAATATCGATTTGAATTCACTTAAAGTGAAACAGGTTTTAGATACGATTTCAGCCTTAAAAGACAATTACAGAATGGTTTTGACACTCTTTTATATTGAAGGTTACGATCAGGAAGAAATTAGTGAAATCTTAAATATTAGTTATGCAAACTGCAGAACAACATTAAGCAGAGCTAAAGAAAATTTACGAAAAAAATTAGAGGATATATGAAATCGTCACTAAAAAAAAGTTTGTGCAAACAAACATCAACAAATAAAAAGGCGATACCATATATCACCTCTAAAAAATAAATTCTGGACATATGAAAAAGGAAAATGACAATTTAGACCAATTATTTAAAAAATTTGAAAATCAATGGGATGTTCATGAAATGAGTTCTGATCATCAGCTTGATTTCCTGAACAAACTGAATAAAAAACAACCAAAGAAAAAAAATTATGCCGTTTGGGCGATTGCAGCTTCGATAGCTTTATTATTAGGCGTTTCTATTTTTTATAACAACAATGCAAAGCCAAAAGAATTCAAATTTGCATCTAAAGAAACGAAAAGAACAGATTCTATTTTTAATATTCTGATTGAAAATGAGCTTGTTAAACTAAAAGAAAAAAGTTCTCCGGAAAATGAACAAATCATAAATGATGCTTTAAAACAAATGAAAGTTTTTGATGCCGATTATGAAAAAATCATAAAAGAAGTTCAGAAAAACGGAGAGAACAAACAAATTATTTATGCGATGATCAGCAATTTGCAGACCCGAATTTCCTTTTTGCAAACGGTTTTGCAGCGTATCGAAGAAAATGAAAATCTAAAAAACACAACCACTCATGAAAAAACTTTATAATTTACTTATTTTATTCATCTTATGTCCTTTTTTAGGATTTTCAAATAATGATGACACTTTTATTTCTAAACAAAAAACCATAAAAAAAACTTATATCGTCAATTCAAATGCAGGAATTGACATTGAAAATAAATACGGCAATATCACTGTAAGTACCTGGGACGAAGACAAGATAGATCTTGACATCACCATAAAAGTAACCGGTGGCAATGAAAACTGGGTAAACGAAAGATTGAACAGTATTGATGTTGATATTACAGCTTTAAAAAGTATGGTTTCGGCTGTGACTAAGTTGGGGAATTCTGTGATAAAAAGTAACGGAAGAAGCAATAGTTTTGAGATTAATTATGTAATCAAAATCCCGAAAAACGGAACTGTAAAAGTGGACAATAAATACGGGAATATTACAACTCTTACTTTAGAATCCAATACTGATATTTCGTGTAAATATGGTAAAGTTACGTTAGGAAAACTAAATGGTTCCAGCAACCGTATTCATATTGAATATTGTCAAAACTCAACTATTGAATACATTAAAAACGGAATTCTTGAAGCTCGTTATTCCGGTCTGAGAATCAACGATTCGGGTAATCTTACTTTAGATACAAATTATACCGATTTGGTTATTGCAGAAAGTAATAATATAAAATACGACTGTAATTACGGAAACTTTAAATTTCAAAAGATCAATTCATTTTCAGGCTCAGGAAATTATCTGACGGTTAATATTGCCGAAATTTCAAACACTGTAAATCTGGATACAAATTATAGCAAGATCAATATTTCTACAATAACAGATAAAGCTAACAATGTGAATATTAACTCGACTTATTCTGATGTTTCATTAGGATACGATTCAAATTATTCTTTTGATTTTGATATTAATACCAAATATGGAAATATAAAAAGCGATAATACATTGGATGTATCTATTAGCGAAAGCAGAAGTACCAGTAAAAGAATCAGTGGATTCAACAAGAAAAAAGGCCAGAATAAAGTAGTTGTAAACTCTAACTATGGCAGTGTATCATTAATCAAAAAACAGTAACTCAATCAATAACTCAATCAATCAAAAAATGAAAAAATCAATTCAATTATTAGTTTGTGGTGCATTTTTAGTAAGCTTTATTGCTAACGCACAATGGTCATCTGATGACAAAAATAAAGTAAAAGGAAATGGCAATATAGTTACTCAGACAAGAAATACGGGTGATTATGATGCCATAAAAGTGGGTGGTTCCTTTGATGTAAATTTAGTGGCAGGAAAAGAAGGGAAAATCATTATTAAAGGAGAAGAAAATTTACTTTCAAATATAAAAATTGAGGTAGAAGATAATGCCCTGAAAATTTATGTGGAGAAAGGAATTAGTATCCGACCAAGTTCCGGGCATAAAATTGAAATTACAGTTCCTTTTGAAAAAATTTCGGCATTAAGTCTATCCGGTTCGGGAGATATTCAAACAAAGGATAAAATTAAAAGCGATACTTTTTCGGCAAAAATGGCGGGTTCAGGAAATTTTAAATTAGATGTTGATTCAAACGCTTTTGACCTGAGTTTAAGCGGATCAGGAGATGTCATTTTAAAAGGTTCTGCAGATAAATTCACAACAAAACTGGCAGGATCCGGAAATGTAAATGCATCTGATTTAAAATCTAAAAATGTTGAAGCAAACGTTTCAGGATCAGGAAACAGTATTGTAAACTGCGAAGGAAGTTTAACAGCAAGAGTTGCAGGTTCAGGAAACATTAAATATTTTGGAAACCCTGAAAAACGTGATGTTAAAGTTTCGGGATCCGGAAATATTACAAAAGGTTAATTCTAAAAATCATCAATCAAATCATAGAGATTTACTTCATTGTAAAAACTCAAATCCCGAAAAGGCACTTTATCATTTAAAGTGCCTTTTTTGGTATTCTTCTTAATAGAAAAATAGCGGTAACAAAGAAGATTCCTAAGATTACAATTGCTAAACGCGGACTTCCGGTGATCTGATCTATAATACCGTAAACACACATACCAATTACGATTCCTATTTTTTCTGCAACATCATAAAAACTAAAAAACGAGGCTGTATCTTCAGTTTCAGGCAATAATTTTGAATAAGTCGAACGTGACAAAGCCTGAATTCCTCCCATTACAAATCCGGCAACGGTCGCCATAACATAAAAATGTATTGGCAATGTAATGAAGAAAGCCAAAGCGCAAAATACCGCCCAAATACTATTAATAACAATTAACGTTGGAATATTTCCCCATTTTGATGAAGCTCTCGAAGTTAAAACAGCACCAACAACAGCCACTAATTGAATTATTAAAATACAGATAATTAATCCAATTGTACCTTCTTCTTTGGATGACCATTGGATTTCCTGAGCTCCAAAATAAGTAGCAACAAGCATTACGGTTTGTACAGCCATACTCGATACAAAAAAACCACCTAAATAACGTTTTAACGCAATGTTTTCCTTCAATAAAGCCCAAACTTTTTTCAGCTCTTTAAAACCATTAAATACCACAGATCTTGTTAATTTCTGACCTGTTTCTTTGCTTCCTTTTGGTAAATAATAATAAGTATATTGACTGAATAATATCCACCAAAGTCCAACCATTATAAAAGAATAACGCATGGCTTTCATTGCCGCTTCTCCATCTGTTCCTGAGATTCCAAAAAGTTTTGGTTTCATTATCATACCCAGATTAATTATCAGCAGAATCACACTCCCGATATATCCTAATGAATATCCTTTTGCACTAATTTTATCCTGTTGTTCTTCAAAAGCAATATCCGGTAAATAAGAGTTATAGAAAACTAAACTTCCCCAATATCCCAGTAATCCCAGGAAATAAAAAGCCAGTCCGATATAAATATTATCAAGGTCAAACCAATATAATCCAATACAAGATAAAGCTCCTAAATAACAGAAGAATTTCATGAATGATTTTTTATTTCCCACATAATCAGCTATTCCTGATAAAAATGGAGATATAAATGATACTACTAAAAAGGCAAAAGCTGTAATAAAACTTATTAAAGCAGAATTTTTTAAATGCATTCCAAAAACATCAATATAATGCTGATCTTTTGCAAATAAGGATTCATAAAAGATAGGAAATACTGCTGATGCAATCGTTAATGTATAAACCGAATTTGCCCAATCATAAAAAGCCCAGGCATTTAGCAATTTTTTATCTCCTTTTTGTAAGTTTTTCATAAAAATGGTTTTGTTAAGTGGCTACGAATTTATCTAATTTTTATCATAATCAAATAGAAATTTGACAAATCGTATATTAATAAATTATAAACAATTTAAAATACGATTTTGCATAAAAAAAAGCCATTCACAACAGTGAATAGCTTTTAGGTATTTTAAATATAAAATAATAAATTATATTATCTGATAACGCCAACTTTTGCTGCTGTCGCTCTCGCATCAGGAATTAATTTTTTAAGATTTGCAATTCTCGTTGCATCAGAAGGGTGCGTACTCATAAATTCAGGAGTTCCTGAACCGCCTGATTTTGCTGACATTCTGCTCCAAAAAGCAATCGAATCATCCGGATTATATCCTGCAATGGCCATTAGTGTTAAACCAATTTTATCGGCTTCACTTTCATTGCTTCTGCTAAATGGGAGCATTACTCCTACTTCAGAACCAATTCCGTAAGCTTGTGAAAATATTGCTTGTGTAGCCTCAGATTTACCGCTTGTTGCAGCGCCCAATGCTACTCCGCCAATTTGTTGTAATTGGGCAGCACTCATTCTTTGCGCTCCGTGATTGGCTAATGCGTGAGAAACTTCATGTCCCATAACCGTTGCCAGACCGGATTCGTCCTGGGTTATCGGCAAAATTCCTGAATAAACGACGATTTTACCTCCTGGTAAACACCATGCATTTACTTCTTTGTTTTCTACCAATTTATATTCCCAACGGTAGTCTTTTAAATATTGGGTTTGTCCTAAATAAGTTAAGTATCTTTCTGCCGCAGCTTTGATTTTACTTCCTACCAAATCTACTCTTTTGGCATCTGCAGTCCCGGTTATAACTTTATTTTCTGCAATAAAAGCATTGTACTGTTGAAAGGACGTTGGAAATAATTCGCTGTTTGAAACAAAATTAAGCGTTTGTTTTCCTGTTACAGGATTTGTTGCACATGCAGCCAATAAGAGCGCCGCAAATACAGTTAAGAAAAAGTAATTTTTCATGATCATAGTTTTAAATATTAAATAAAAATACAATTAATTTTAACAGGTATTTTTATATAATTAAAACGAAACGTATCATAATTATTATTATTGTCCTATAATATGAAGTTCTGTAAATTCTTTATCAATAATCAGATAATGATTTTCTTCAAATCTTACAGGATCAAATTCAACTTTTTCGTTATCAATCTCAAGTTCAGTTACTTTAAATGGCAAACCAATTAAGTTTATTTTGAATTTACTATAAGGAGTGTCGAATTTTCCGTCTTTATGCAATTGAACAATCAGCTCCTTTTCTTTTCCGATAAGACTGAAGGATAAAAAGCTGTAACGTCCTTTTTTATAATCATAACCATCTTGTGCATCTTCATAAACTACTGATTTTTCTTTACCGTTTTTATAGTATAAATCTAATGTTAATTCGTCAAATTCAAGTTCGCCTACATATTGCTGAACCGGATATTTTGGAATTATTGCGCCGGCTTTTACAAAAACAGGTATTTCATCAAATTTAGTATCAATCCAGACTTCTCTTCCTCCTGTAGCAAACTCATTTGTCCAATAGTTATACCACTCACCTCTTGGTATATACATGCGTCTTCCTAAAGCATTAGGTTCAAGTATTGGACATACCAAAATTTGATTTCCAAAGATGAATTCATCATTGCGATAATGCGTTTGCGTATCATCCTGATCGTAATAAACCAATGGTTTTAACATCGGAACACCTTCTTCTATATACTGCCAGAACATCGTATATAAATAAGGCAATAACTGGTAACGAAGACTCACAAATTTTCGGGTAATATTAATCACTTCTTCATCAAAAGCCCAAGGTTCCTGATTTCCGTGATCGCCGGAAGAATGCGTTCTGCAAAACGGATGAAAAACACCTAACTGAATCCAGCGTGCGTATAATTCGCCTGTTGGCTGTTCCGCAAAACCGCCAATATCAGAACCTGTAAAACCCATTCCGGAAATACACATTCTTTGTACCTGAATATTCGCAATCCATAAATGTTCCCATGTTGCGACGTTATCACCCGTCCAGGACGATGTATAACGCTGAGCACCAGAATAAGCAGATCTTGTAATGACAAACGGACGTTTTGGATATGCAAAACGTTTTACGCCATGATAAGTCGCTCTCGCCATTTGGGTTCCATAAATATTGTGGGCTTTTCTATGACTGCACGGATTTCCATCATACGAATGACGAACATCCATCGGGAAAGTCTTATTTGGAACTTCCATAACAGCAGGTTCGTTCATATCATTCCAAACACCTTTTACACCAATATCTGAAATTAATTCTTTAAATAATCCTGCCCACCATTCTCTAACTACGGGATTTGTATAATCCGGAAAATTACATTCGCCTGGCCAGACTTTTCCTTTCATGTAAGGTCCGTCGGCTCTTTTGCAGAAATAATCTTTTTCAAGTGCTTCCTGATAAACCCAGTAATCTTTATCCACTTTAATTCCCGGATCGATGATGACAATGGTTTTAAAACCATCTTCCGCTAATTCCGCAACCATTCGTTTGGGGTCTGGAAAATAATCTTTACTCCAGGTGAAACATCGAAAACCTTCCATATAATCGATATCCAGATAAATGGCATCACACGGAATTTTTAATTCTCTAAATTTTGAAGTGATTTCTTTTACTTTGCTTTCCGGATAATAACTCCATTTACATTGGTGATATCCTAAAACCCAAAGCGGCGGTAATTCCGGTTTACCGGTCAAATCGGTGTAAGTAGTTACAACATCCTCCATTTGAGGGCCGTAGATGAAATAATAATTCATTTCACCGCCTTCTGCCCAAAAACTGGCAACATTTCTTCTTTCCTGACAGAAATCAAAAAAGGTTCTGAATGTATTATCAAAGAAAATACCGTACGATTGTTTATTGTGCAGTCCAATATAAAAAGGAACTACTTTATACAATGGATCCTGTTCTTTTTGAAAAGCATATTGATCTGTGGCGAAATTTTCTAGTCTTTTGCCTTTTAAATTCATTTGTGTGGCTTTGTCGCCCAAACCGTAAAAACATTCTCCATCTTTTGAAGATTTACTCATTTTTACGATATTACCACCATATTCGTAGCTTTCTTCCCAATGAAAACCAAGTTCATCTTCAAGAATTAAAAAATCATTTAAATCATAAATAGACAAACGAAGATCATTCTTCTGAATTTTGCATTTTATTTTGCTGGTTCTTATTTGAAAATAGGTTTCTTCTTCAGTTAATTCCAAAAAATTATAACCATGCAATTGCGTTTTATCAATTGCATACGAAAAATCATTACTGAAATAGCCTTTTGTAGTAAATCGAAATCGAATTAAACTGTCTCTGAGAATAGTGACTTTTAAGATTACTTTATTGTCTGTATGAAAAAAGATAGTATCACCTTCATGTTCATGTGAAACAATTCTTGATGGGTATAAATCGCCTTTATACTCTAATGCTGTGTTTGTAATCATATCGCTAATGAATTAATTATAATAACGCTAATCTTCCTTTCAAACATACAAAAAAACTTAGTAAGCCTCTATGAATAAAAGGTTTATTCACGAAAACGTTTTTTCTGAACGAGTATTAAATTCCTTCTCAAAAAATCAATAAATCGATAATTTATAAACGCTAAAATGATAAAATTGCATTATAAAATTTACTTCCTTTTTTATAAAAAAGAATAAACGGTTACGCTTAAAGGCGGTAATGTTAATTCTACAGAAAAATCCCTGCCATCATATTGAACAGATTCAGTTGTTAGTTCTTTTGAATTTCCAACTCCGCTTCCGCCATAAATAGTAGCATCACTATTAAAAATTTCTTTTAATTTTCCTTTTTGCGGAATTCCAATTCGATAATTTTCCCGAACAACCTGCGTGAAATTGCAGACAACAATTACATTTTCATTCGAATTATTTCCTTTTCTGATATACGACAAAACAGCATTTTGATGATCTGAATAATTAATCCATTCAAAACCTTCACCTGTAAATTGTTTTTCATACAATGCCGGATGAGATTTATACAATTGATTTAAATCTGTGATCACTTTTTTTATTCCGGAATGATAATCATATTGCAGTAAATGCCAGTCTAAACTTTTCTCGAAATTCCATTCATCGCTTTGCCCAAATTCAGATCCCATAAACAATAGTTTAGTTCCCGGATGCGTAAACATATAGCCGTACAACAAACGCAAATTGGCAAATTTCTGCCATTCGTCACCCGGCATTTTATTGGCTATCGAACTTTTTCCGTGTACCACTTCATCATGTGAAAATGGCAGCATAAAATTTTCAGTAAAAGCATACGTCATCGAAAAAGTCAAATCGTTTTGATGGTACTTTCGATAAACTGTTTCTTTCTGAAAGTATTTTAAAGTATCGTGCATCCATCCCATCATCCATTTCATTCCAAAACCTAAACCACCCGTAAATGTTGGTCTTGAAACCATCGGAAAAGAAGTACTTTCTTCTGCAATAGTCTGAACTCCATCAAAATTAGCATAGATAACTTCATTAAATTCTTTAAGAAAACTTATCGTTTCAAGATTTTCTCTTCCTCCAAAAATATTAGGTTCCCATTCGCCTTCATTTCGGGAATAATCAAGATACAACATCGAAGCAACGGCATCAACCCTGAGACCATCTGCATGATAATGCTGAAGCCAAAAAACAGCATTACTAATTAAAAACGCCCGAACTTCATTTCGTCCATAATTAAAAACCAAGCTCTTCCAATCCGGATGATACCCTTTTCTGCGATCTGGATGTTCGTATAAGTGCGAACCGTCAAAGAAACCTAAACCATGTGCATCATCAGGAAAATGCGACGGAACCCAGTCCAGAATTACACCAATACCGGCCTGATGCAATTTATCAACCAAAACCATAAAATCCTGTGGTTTGCCAAAACGGGAAGTCGGTGCAAAATATCCCGTCAATTGATAACCCCATGAAGGATCATAAGGATATTCCATAATGGGCATAAATTCTACGTGTGTAAATCCGGTTTCTTTGACATAGTTTACCAGATCGTCAGCAAGTTCCAAATATGTCAAAAACCGATTATGATCAGCACGTTTCCAGGAACCCAAATGTACTTCATAAACCGAATAAGGTTTATCAAGTCCATTAGTTTCCTTACGCGATTTCATCCAGTTTTCATCTTTCCAGTTATAATCCAGATCCCAGACAACAGAAGCTGTATGAGGTGGTTTTTCGCAATATAAAGCAAAAGGATCTGCCTTTTCAGTGACAATCCCGTCAATATTCGATTGAATTTTATATTTATAAAGCGCTCCTTTTTCAACATGAGGAATAAATCCTTCCCAAATACCGGAAGAATCCCACCGAACATTCAGAAGGTGTTCGCCCTGAGTCCAATAATTAAAATCGCCAACAACAGAAACAGAATGTGCAGTTGGGGCCCAAACAGCAAAATAAACGCCTTTTACTCCTTCAACTTCAATTAAATGCGCTCCTAATTTTTCATATAATTTGAAGTGTTTCCCTGCTTTAAATAAATCAATATCAAAATCAGTAAATAGAGAATGCGTGATTACTTTAGTCATCTTTGTTTTTTAAAATTGGAATTCGGATTTTGGATTTTGATTTTTTTATTTGAATTTTATTTTAAATCTTATTCAATTCTAAAATTATCAGAGAGAATTGCTCCCTTTTTAATCACAACAATTCCGTCTTTTATGCTGTACAATTCATTAGTAAAATTATCTAAATGCCTGCCACCGTTAATATGAACATTATTTCCGATTCGCACATTTTTGTCGATTAAGGCATTTTGAATGAAACAATTTTCTCCTATTCCAACGTGAATTTTATTGTTGTTGCTTTCCTCATGCATTTCATCAAGATCCTGATAAAAATCGTTACCCATTACGTAACAATTTTCTATAACAGTTCCTTCACCAATTCTGGATCGAATACCAATTACCGAACGTTTAATTTCTTTGGCATTGATAATACAGCCTTCAGAAATAAGGGATTGATTTATAATTGAATTTCTAAATTTTGACGGCGGTAATAATCTTGGTCTCGTGAAAATTTTATTTTCATTATCAAACAAATTAAACTCCGGAATATCCGCTGTTAACCCAATATTTGCTTCAAAAAACGATTCTATGTTTCCAATATCTGTCCAATATCCTTCATATTGGTAACTTAATATTTTATGCTTTTTAACAGCTTCCGGAATTATTTCTTTTCCAAAATCTTTCGTTTCAGGATTACACATTAATTCTTCCAGCAATGGTTTGTTGAAAATATAAATCCCCATCGAAGCCAGATATTTTTTGCCTTTTTCATGCATCTTTTCACTTACTTCAGATTCCCATTCAGGCAACAATGAAGCATGTGGTTTTTCTATAAAGGCCTGAATACGATTTTCATGGTCTGTTTTAAGAATTCCAAATTCAGGCGCATCTTTCGCATTTACAGGTAAAGTGGCGATAGAAATTTCAGCATCAGCAGCAATATGTGCTTCTAACATTTCATTAAAATCCATTTGGTACAATTGGTCACCGGATAAAATTAAAGCATGATCAAATTCATGTTTTAAAAAATGTGGCATACATTGACGCACAGCATCCGCAGTTCCCTGAAACCATGTTGGATTATCCGGAGTTTGTTCTGCAGCCAAAATATCAACAAATGACTGACTGAAAATACTAAAGTTAAACGTGTTTTTTATATGTGCATTTAACGACGCAGAATTAAATTGCGTTAAAACGAATATTTTAAAAATATCTGAATTGATACAATTTGAGATTGGAATATCAACCAAACGATATTTTCCACCAATGGGTACAGCCGGTTTTGATCTCGTTTCTGTTAATGGAAACAAACGCGAACCTTGTCCTCCTCCTAAAATAATAGCAACGACATTTTTCTTTTTAAATTTCATTTTTTTCAATTATTAGGTTGTATATCTCTATATATTCCTGGCAAACGCTCTCCCACGAATGATCTGTTGCCATTCCTATTTTTCTTATTTTATTAAAATCTGTTTTGTCATTATACAGTTTCACGGCACGATTTATAGAGTAACAAATATCTCCTACCGAAGCCTGATCGTGACAAATTCCGTTACCATTATCACCAAAATCGATTACTGTGTCTCGTAAACCTCCTGTTCTTCTCACAATCGGAATCGTACCGTAACGCAGCGCATACATTTGATTCAATCCGCAAGGTTCTACTCTTGAAGGCATCAAAATATAATCAGAACCTGCATATATCAGATGTGCCAAATCTTCATTATAACCAATGAAAACATTATAATTTCCTTTATAATCATTTCTTAATTGTACCAATTGCTCTTCGATTGCAGAATTTCCAGAACCCAAAATCAGGATATTAATGTTCTCAAAATTCTCCGATAAAGCTAGTGCAGAAGCCTGAGGCAATAAATCTCCTCCTTTCTCTTCAAATAAACGTCCGATAAAACTAAACAAAGGTTTGATTGGATCTAAATCAAATTCTTTACACAGTTTTTCTTTATTTTTTTGTTTTCCGATTTCGGAATCGTCTATTGAATAGTTTTTCTCAATCATTTGATCTTTGGATGGATTCCAAACTTCAAAATCAATTCCGTTTAAAATACCTTTCGATTTACTTCGAACCGAATTAAACAAAGATTCTAATCCATTTGCCGAATAATTTATTTCATCTAAATAACTTGGCGAAACAGTCGTAACTGCATGAGCACACTTAACGCCAACAGCTAAAGAATTTAAAGAATTATTCCATTCCAGAAAACCAACGTGAATCAAATCAAACTCAGGTAAATAATGTAATTTATCATAACCAAACCATCCCTGATACAAACCATTATGAATTGTAATCACAGTTCGTATATTTTTTAATACTTCGTATTTATAAGCATATTTGATCAAAAACGGAATTAATCCGGTATGATGATCGTGGCAGTTTATAATAGCAGGAACTGTTTTTCGAGCCAATAGCCAATCCAATGCCGCAATTTGAAAAGAAAAAAAACGTTCGATGTCATCTTCATATCCATACACATTTGGACGATCAAATAATTCATTTATTTCTATAAGATATAATTCGTAACCTAACTTATCTGTAGTTTCTTTTAAAACACTAAAAGGAAAATCGAAATTCCCTAATTTGATATTTCCCCAATGAACACACTCGAAATCATTCTCTTTTCTAAATTTTGTATTATAACAAGGAACTATAACCCTAACCTGATGTCCTGCATTGGTCTGATATTTTGGTAATGCACCAACTACATCAGCCAAACCACCAACCTTTGCCATTGGGTAACATTCTGCACTAATATGAAATATTTCCATGATAGAAATTTATAAGTCTGCTAATTAAATTAATTCCTTATTATTTTTAAGTAAACATTTATTAATATGTTACTTTTATGTTTTTTAAATTTAGGAAAAAATAAGCAAAACTAAGCCCGAAAATTAAATTTATTGATATGTCAAAAAAGCTAAATAATCCTACTAAATCATTAAAAATTACACAGTTTATCATTATATCCTGTAAAATTTGTGCTTTTATTTCAACAAAATTAGTTACGTCTTATGCAGCAAGACTTTTTACAACTCCTATAAAACATAAGCTTCCAAAACGGGAGTTTGAAATGGATAGTAAAAGCATTCAGAAAACACTTTATATTCCCAAGATCGATAAAAATATAGTGACCTATGAATATGGAGAAAGCAACCGAAAAATTTTATTGGTTCATGGTTGGTCAGGACGAGGCACACAGCTTTTTAAAATTGCTGATGAACTTCTAAAAGCAGGATATTCAGTTGTTAGTTTTGATGCTCCAGCACATGGAAAATCGAAAGGTAAAATGACAATAATGTCTGAATTTATTGCTTCTATTCTGGAAATCGAAAAACAATTTGGCACATTTGAAATAGCTATTGGTCATTCTTTAGGCGGAATGTCAGTTGTAAATGCAATTAAGGATGGTCTTAAAGTAGAAAAAGCGATAATAATAGGCAGTGGAGATATTGTTCAGGATATTTTAGATGAATTTATTTCAAGATTAGGTTTAAAACAAAAAATTAGTGAGGGATTACGTGAACTTTTTGAGGAAAAATACCAACTTAAAATGGATGATTTCTCAGCTTACAAAGCAGCGCAAAAAATTCAAATTCCAGTTTTAGTAATACATGATAAAGATGATCCTGAAGTTCCTGTAAAAGCAGGAATACATATACATGAACAATTAAAGAATGGAACTTTATACATTACCGAAGATCTCGGTCATCGAAAAATTTTAGGAAATCCAAATGTTATAAAAAAGATATTAGAGTTTATTAAAAATAGCTAACTTTATGATAATTAGTTTTTTATTTAATTTGAAAAAACAGAAAAATGGATTTATTTGGAGAAACATCTGATTGGGGAAGTAAATTAAAACCTATTTTGAAGAAATATAAAGGTAAAAAACATCCTTTAGAATATCAAAATACGTACCAGCTATTAGTAATGGTTGTTCTCTCTGCGCAAGATTCTGATGCTAATATTAATAAAGTTGCTCCTCCTTTATTTGAAAAATTTCCGACTTTAAAAAGTCTTTCTAAAACTGATTTAGAAACTTTTATTCCTTATATAAGTAAAGTTCGAAATTATCCAACTAAAGCGCAATGGCTTCTGGAAATAGCTAAAACTATTAAAGATGATAAAGCAATTCCTTCGAACATGAAAGATTTGACATCTTTAAAAGGTATAGGAAGAAAATCTGCCAATGTAATTTTAAGAGAAACCAACCAGCCTGCAGAAGGAATAATTGCAGACTTACATGTTATACGAGTAGCACCAAGAATTGGCATTATAAAAGAAAGTAAAGATGGAAATAAGGTTGAAAAAGATCTTATGCAAGCGTTACCAAAGGATATTTGGTCAGAAATAGGAATGGCCATTTCTTTTTTAGGAAGAGAAATTTGCAGACCACAGCCAAAATGCGAAGAATGCGTATTGACTGATATATGCCTTTATTACAATACAGTGGTAAAACCACATTAGATTACTTTTTCCTTGTGTCTATCAGGTAAATAATTTTCCAGGAATCCTTTTCTTTAAATAGAGTAAAAGTATTTACTCCGGAATGACTTAGTTTGTCATTTATATAAAACTCGTAAGGAGCCCAAACATGAGCCATAGAACCATCAATTTGAATATTATAGCTCAATATTTTTTCCTGAAATTTCATTTTCGACGGAATTCCTGCAATAGATTTATAAAATTCTTCCGTATTTTCATCAGATAATTTATTTCCTTTTACAGGATTCTCGCTAATAGACTGCAAAATCATCTTATCAGAGCAAACTGCTTTCATTTTTATTGAATCTTTCTGATGAAAACCTTCAAAAAATAATTCAATACTTTTTTGAACTTCTTGTTTTTGCGCATTAGAAGTTAATGCTAAGCATATAAAGAATAGAATGAAATATTTTTTCATATAAAATCAATTTAATTACACCCCAAATTGTTTAAGATAGTGATTTAGATGTTTTGCAAACACATTATTCCACTCTTTCGAAGTTAATTTCCCACAAGAAAGAGATTATTTTCTCTCAAATTTATTTCTAATGCCTGAGTTTTTTGATATAGAAAATTAATCTTTCTTTTTCAACTCCAAAATCACAATTGCCTTTAAACAAAAATTGTGGAGCGGTTCTATATTTCTATGATAAGGTGAATCGTTTACTACTTTATTTTTAATTTGCTATTAGAATAAATCTCAAAAAAGCGTTAGAAAAAGTAAAATTAGAAAATTTACTTTAAAAAAACTTTTAATTTTTAAACTTTTACTTCCAGGAATGTTGATTTCAAATTATTGCAAAAAAAAACTTCAATTAGCTTAGCCAATTGAAGTTTTAGTACTCAGAGCGGGACTTGAACCCGCACGAACATTGCTGTTCACTGGATTTTAAGTCCAGCGTGTCTACCAATTTCACCATCCGAGCATTATGTGGTACCTCCAGGGATCGAACCAGGGACACATGGATTTTCAGTCCATTGCTCTACCATCTGAGCTAAGGTACCTTATGTTATTTATACAATAACAAAATTTGAATAAAAAACCCCATTTCGTAAGAAATAGGGTTTTCAAAAGAAAGGCGACGACATACTCTCCCACATAACTGCAGTACCATCTGCGCAGGCGGGCTTAACTACTCTGTTCGGGATGGGAAGAGGTGAGCCCCGCCGCAATAACCACCTTAAGGCTGTTAGTTT
>Ga0247736_10000148_pt1 | contig 26682 bp, 26 predicted proteins | sample UWRJL193509B2_FD_180935 | JGI IMG/M metagenome (GOLD analysis project Ga0247736, IMG submission 180935) | Plant litter microbial communities from Arlington Agricultural Research Station in Wisconsin, United States - UWRJ-L193-509B-2 | ecosystem: Environmental > Terrestrial > Plant litter >...
TCTGCTCTTCTGGTGTGCGCCTGGTGTTGTACTAACCGTCTCGCGCACGCCCGCCCTGCTACGCGAGCGTTGACAGGATGTAGTCGCGCACCTCGCCCTCTTCAGCGTTCGCGGTGAAGTACTCCGAGAATTTCTCGCCAGAAATGGTCTCGGTCAGAAAGTCCTGGTCGATCTCCGCCAGCACCTGGATGAGTGGCTTGTAGACAATCGCCTTCATCTCGTTGAGGATGCGCGCATTGCGCTGTTCCGGAACGACCCGCTCTCGGGGATATCCACCCCCCATGGGCTCAGCGAACAGGCGCTCGAACATCATGGCGAGGTTGAGCTCCGCTCCCCAGCCAAAGCCCTTCGCGAAGGGAATGGAGAGGGCGTTTCCGCCATTGACCTGCGAGAAAAGGTAGGCGTCCGTCGGGTCGACGGCGAAGCCGCAGACCACACCCGGAAAACTGTTGCAGGCGAGCATGGCCCCCACCCCGGTGCCACATCCCGTCACAACGAAGTCGGCCGCTTTCGAGTTGAGCAGAATCGACGCGAGGAGACCGTTTTGCACATACGTCAGCTGACTCTCGCCGTCGGTGCCGTACATCCCATAGTTGAAGGTCTCGTACCCTTTGTTTTCCGCAACACCGCTGAGCGCCGAATAGATAACGCCGTTTTTGGACGCCTGCGAGTTCTCGTTTATCAGAGCTATTTTCATTTTTAGTTCAACCTATCGTTGTCGATATACGGGCGAATAGAGCGTTAAGGCTCTGGCGCTACGCGGGCTGTTTGCCGAGGTAGGCGAGGATCCCGCCGTCGACATAGAGGACGAGGCCGTTGACGAAATTGCTCGCGTCGGACGCGAGGAACACGGCGGGCCCCATGAGGTCTTGTGGAGTGCCCCAGCGCGCAGCGGGGGTTCTCGCGATGATGAACTGATCGAACGGATGACGTGAGCCGTCCGCCTGGAGTTCGCGCAACGCGGCCGTCTGCGGAGTGGCGATGTAGCCGGGGCCAATCGCGTTGCACTGGATGTTGGCCTCACCGAACTCGGAGCAGATGTTGCGTGTGAGCATCTTCAACCCGCCCTTGGCCGCGGCGTAGGCCGCCACCGTTTCGCGGCCCAGCTCGGACATCATCGAGCACATGTTGATGATCTTTCCGTGGCCGGACTTGATCATTCCGGGCAGCACCGCCTTCGAGACGATGAACGGACCGTTGAGGTCGATGTCGATGACTTCACGGAAATCGGCCACACTCATCTCGAGCATCGGCACGCGCTTGATGATGCCGGCGTTGTTGACGAGGATGTCGATGACACCCACCTCGTCCGCGATCCGCTGCACCATCGCGTTGATGGCATCTTCGTCGGTGACATCGGCCACGTACCCTCGCGCGTCGATCCCCAGGTCTCGGTACGCAGCGACGCCCTTATCGACGGCGTCCTGGTTGCGATCGTTGAACACGATCCGGGCCCCTGCCGCCGCATACGCCGAAGCGATGGCGAGCCCGATGCCGTAGCTGGCGCCGGTGACGAGCGCGACCTTGCCCTCGAGCCCGAAGCTCCCCATGTCAAATGTGTCTGTCATTGTTCCTACTCCTTGGTGTGAATGGTCCAGCGACTCAACAGAAGGAGACGAGGTACTCGGTGAAGCACAGCGCGGTGAGCGACTGGCCGTAGGGCATCGCGGTCTGGGCGATGTTTTTATAGAAGTCGAGGGTGTCGCCCATCCCGGTTCCCACCGACACGTTTTGCACTTCACCGTCGGCGTTGACCTGGTCGTAGAGTGCGGAGACCGCTTTCTCGGCCACAGCCGCGTAGCTGCTGTCGATGTAGCGGGCATGGACTGCCTTCAACTGGCCGTACGCGATACCCGCGGTGGCGGACGACTCCAGGTAGGAGGTCGGGTCGTCGAGCAGTGTGTGCCACATTCCCGACTCGTCCTGCAGCTCGGCGAGCGCCGAGACCTGCGCGTTGAGCAGGTGGATCAGCCAGTCCCGGAACGGATCCCCCGGCTTCAGCCCGAGGGTGCCGATGATCTCCGGGATCGCAATGGTGATCCAGCAGTTGCCGCGAGCCCACAGGGCGCCGGCGTAGTTGTCGGCACGGTCGAACGACCACCCGTGAAACCAGAGTCCGGTTGTGTTGTCCATGAGGTATTGCGCATGGATAAGGAACTGGAACTTGGCTTCTTCGATGTATTCCGGGCGGTCGAGCAGCCGGCCGATCTTCGCCAGGGGAAGCACCGTCATCATGAGGGTGTCGTCCCAGAGTTGCTGCGAGTTGGGGCCTGCGTAGGTCACATGCTGCAGACCGCCACCGTCGGTGCGAGGCATGTCGTGCATCGCCCACTGCGCCCACTGCTCGAGGTACGGCACGTACCTGCTGTCTTTGGTGTCTTCGTACAGGCACGCCATCGCAAGCAGCGGCGCCATCGTGTTGACGTTTTTGGGCGGCGCGCCCGCAGCCAGTGCGGTGTCGAACCACTGCTGCACCACATCTGCGGCGAGCGGGTTCCCGGTGATCCGGTAGTTCTTGTAAATCCCGTACAGCCCTACACCCTGCGGCCAGTTCCACACGTTCCAGCTCTTGTCGTCAACAACAACGTCGCTGAAGTGGAGCAAAAAATCGCCGGACTCATCCGTGATCGTCGTCAGGTTGGAGATCATGGCGTCGATCTTCTGGATGATCTGCTCTCTGCTGACTCCAGTGTCTACATGCATCATTCCTCTTCACAATCGTCTTTGATTCCTTCTGGAAAACGACGCTACAAGTTGAGAATCTCTCCAGCGGCGCGCGAGATAGCTGCCGTTGCCCAGAAACTGCCGTTTCTTGTCACGGGGTGTGTGGGCTCCGAAAAGGGGGCTCCGGAGAGACTAAAGACCCAATCGGCGCGGGGCACGCGGTGTTACCGTGGCGCGTGAGTGCACGGACAGGAGACGATGATGTTGCCTCAACGCGCGGTGATCGTCAACACGATGATCTCCGAGCATTTCGAGACGTATCACGTCGACAATGCCGTTGTTGAGCATTCGCGCCTGCACTATCACGACTTCCACGAGATCAATTGCGTCCTGCGCGGCACTGGCGTCTTCCGTCTCGGCGGAACCGAGTACGTCACTGAACCAGGCACCGTGACGTTTGTGCGGCGCAACGACCTGCACAACATCGTGAAGCAGTCCAGCGACTACTACGAACGTGCGTATCTCCACATTCGCGAAGAGTTTCTCGAGAGCCGCTCCTCCGAGCTGACCAACCTCAATCTCCTATTCAGCAAAAACGGCAAGCCCGCGAGCCAGGTCATCCAGGTGGATGCCGCATGGCTGTGCGATCAAATTTCCCGGTTGGATGCTCCGGACGCAGATGGTTATGGTGCCGACGTTGTCCGTGAAAACAGGTTCATTGAATTTATGATCGAGCTCAATAAGGCGGTGTTCGACTCGGAAAACGCGGTGGTACCGCGGGATCTTCCCGTCTCCGCCCTCATTTTGGCGGTGATGGGCTACGTCGACGAGAAACTCGACGACGACCTTTCGCTCGACGCCGTCGCCGCGAAGTTTTTTATCAGCAAGTACTACCTATCCCGCCAGTTCAAAACGAACACGGGACTCAACTTCCACCAGTACACGCTGAAGAAGCGCCTACTGCACAGTAAAGATTTGCTCATCGCGCACGGCAATGCGCTCGATGTCTATCAAATCTCGGGGTTCTCGTCCTACACGCACTTTTTACGCTGTTTCAAAGACGAGTTTGGGATGACCACAAAGGAGTTCATCCGTAAAAGTCGCAACCCCGAGGTTGTTCACTTCGAGAATCACGCGTAGGTAGTCACCGCTCGGGCGATCGCCTCGTTGACCGTCTCTTCCATAATCACCACAAGGTGCGGCGCACGCTGCGCGATCGTGGCGAGGATCTGGGCGACCGGGAGCACTCCGTCGCCGAGGTCACACCGGATGACCCTGCCGTCGACCAGCCGATAGTCGTCCACGTGGGCGGCAACGATGTGTGTGTCGAAACGATCGAACGCTGCGGTAGTCAGCGCGGCAAGATCGGCTGGCTCGTGCGGGTCGAGAAGTGCGGTGACATCAAAAACGATCCCGAGATACGGCGAATCGACATCGTCGAGAAGCTGCTCAACCCGATCAAGGTTGTAGATCGGATGGTTGATACCCGGCTCGATGCCCACAATCGTCCCCACCCGTTCGCCGTAGGCTACGAGCCGCCGGATGACCTCGACGGCCTGTCCGTACGCCTCATCGGTGAAGTTGTCGCGGGTGTATGCGAATCCCTCGTGGTTCACGCTTCCCGTCTCGGTCGCCACAATCGGCGCTCCGAAATGTCGTGCGTTGCGCAGGTACGCCTCGAACTTCTGCAGGGTCGATTCCCTGCGCTCGGGATCGGGGTGGATGATGTTGTCGTAGCACCCCAGCACCGCGATATTCACGCCCTGAGCATCCATCACCCGGCGGAAATAGGACCCCATTCCGGGGTTTACGGTCTCTCCGCCGCTCAACTCAGGGAACGATCGCCCCAGGGCCAGCTGCACATTGTGCACCCCGTACTCCGCCAGGCCGCGTGCGAGTTCCTCGGGAGTGGTGGCCCAGGTCACGTCGTGTCCGCGCGCGCCAAAATTGATCGTCATCGCTGTCCTCCCGCGCTGGCTGCCAGCACGCCCGAACTGTACACCCGCACTCGAGGAAGACTCAGTGCAAGAAGGCGACAAGCTCGCAGTCAGGCTTGTTGCCATGGGTTGAAGCGGGAGTTCACCCAACTGATGAAACTGTCCCGAGAGATCTGAGCTGATCACGCATAAGCAGGGCTCTCGTCCAGGCGGCAGCGCGTCTCAATCGAACTCGAGTCGTTTCAGATCAGTTCGGATCAACTGCCAAGAATGACGACTCCCGCCTGATTCGGGCCGATAAAACTAGCTCCAAGTCTCGTAGACCTTGACGGTAATGGCACCATCGTCCGAGGTGGACACGTAGCGAAATGCGTCGAACGAGCTCGTGGGCGTCTCGGGCAGGCCTCGGTGCCACGATGTGAGGACACCGATTGCGTAGTTCAGCGTTCCAACGCGCCGTTCGTAAGAGCTCTCCCCAAGGATGAGCCGGGTCACGGCGATGGCGAATTGGGCAGCTTCTTCTTCATCGGGGGTCAGCGCCAAGCGAAATTGCATGTTAGATAAGTTGATTGCTCGGGTTTCCGCCATGGTCGGACCTTCGTCATCAAAGCAAGCGACAGCGAGACCGTCTACTAAGGATGCAAGAGCCTCGCCGCGTCGCGCGATCCGCTGTTGCTCGCGTTCCTCCCGCTGAAGTCGTTCCGCCGCCCGAACGGAGTGGCGTTGAACCCAAGCGGCACCGCCGAGAGATGCAAGCGCGCCTACGACAGTGCCGAGCAAACCAAATAAAGCTGGCAACCAGTCCATTGGGCGAGCATACGTGGATAGTTCCCCACGGCAACGCGATAGAGCCCTGTGCGAAGCCAATCTCTTTCGACGCGTCGCGTGCTGGCGAGATTGTTTTGCCCGGCGGAATCGCGCGCTTTGGCAATCAGCATGCCGGCGAGACGCCCCTAAGACTGTCGAGTGGCCAGCCAAAGTAGCGAACGGAAGTGCTAGCCACGTCGCTCGCAGGCTCGCGGCTGCGCAAAAAGAATTCGCGCCGGCCATCGGGCGAAACACCGCCGCGAGCCCCATCCAGACCAGCTTCGCCGCACCGCCAAGAACATCGACGATGACGCTCGCGAGAACGTCTCGGAAAGCCGATATTCGGCCATGCCGATTAGTCGATGACATTGGGTCCATGTGCAGGCCTGTTGACCGTAGGCAGCTCGACTGCTCCGCGGCCCGGCACCGGAAAGAAATTCGCTCGCCGTCATCGTGACCAGATCATGCCCAAGCATGATTTCGCGGGGAAAAGCAAAAAGCCCTCCGTCAGCTAACGTGCTAATGAAGGGCTTTTTTACTGTGCACCCCCCCGGACTTGAACCGGGAACCCACTGATTAAGAGTCAGTTGCTCTGCCAATTGAGCTAGAGGTGCGTGATCCGTGAAGTACAGGACCGAGAAGCAACACTAGCATGAGATTTAACACCTCAAGAACCGTTAGGAACCTCCATGGCAAATGCACGACTCGTAACCGGCGACGTGGCACCCGATTTCACGCTGACCAACCAGGATGGCGAGTCCGTTTCGCTGGCAGATTTCCGCGGCCAGAAGGTTGTGGTGTACTTCTACCCCGCAGCATCCACCCCCGGATGCACAACGCAGGCCTGCGACTTTCGCGACAACATCAACTCGCTCAAAACTGCGGGCTACCAGGTGCTCGGTGTTTCGAAGGATGAGACGCCGGCGCTGAAGAAGTTCCAGACCGAGCAGGGACTGAACTTTCCGCTGCTGAGTGACGCCGACCTCGCGGTGCATAATCTCTACGCCGCGTACGGCGAGAAGTCGCTGTACGGAAAAATTGTCACCGGTGTGCTGCGGTCGACGTTTGTCGTGAACGAAGACGGCACCCTGAACCTGGCGCTGTACAACGTCAAGGCCACCGGCCACGTCGCGAGCCTGCGCAAAAAGCTCGGCATCGACGCCGCCGCGTAGTCAGCCTGGCGATAGCCGACAACTGTCGCTTGCCGCCCGCCTGAGGCTCGCTCTGACCTCGGGCGGGCGAAGGTCTCCCCCGCTGCCGTTCCGCTGGCACAGTCCCGGAGAACGGCACTGGTGGCCGCGCTCTTTCGACGACCGTGTTATTCCGGGCGCGTGGTGGCAGCGATGACGGGTTTGGTGAACAGCAGTACCAACACCGCGATGGCGGGGAGCAGGAGCATCCACCCCACCGCAGGCTGCGCGAACGCGCCCTGGAAGCTGCCAACCGCTACGGCAATCTGAAGTACCTGCCACACGACCGCGCCGCCACGGATCCAGGGACTGCCGCGGAGGGTATGGATCGCGATCAAACCCACCCAGATGGTGGCGATCGCCGTCAGCACCGTGAGCGCGAGCGCACTCGCATACGACTCGGGCTGGTCGATGAGCAATTCGATGATCAGGTACGCGGTCGCGATGCCCACCGCAGCGCATTCGGCGAACAAAATACCGGCCAATGTGTAGACCAAAGGTGAAGTGCGTTCATCGCTCACAGCTATATCCCATACAAAACTATTGATTTGAAGTACCCAATATGAGAGCCTATGTGAGGTTGATTTGCCGCCCACGGTGTTGTGAGCGAGTCCCGAACACTTTTCCCCCCTCAGAACCCTCAGGTCGATGACCTATGCAGTAAATGCACTATTTAAGGAGCACCCCCAATGGATTGGCGCGATAAAGCTGCCTGCCTCACCGCAGACCCTGAGCTCTTTTTCCCGGTAGGAAACACCGGCCCGGCTGTCGACCAGATCGACAAGGCCAAGGCCGTTTGCGGACGCTGCTCCGTGACGGAGATGTGCCTCCAGTACGCACTCGAGACCAGCCAGGATTCTGGCGTCTGGGGTGGCCTCAGCGAAGACGAGCGCCGCGCACTCAAGCGTCGCGCCGCTCGCGCCCGCCGCGCTTCCTAAGAACTTTCACCGCACGCAGCCCGGCGAGAGCTACTCTCGCCGGGTTTTTTGTGGTCCGCGCGCAGTGACTACGGCTTGTTGAGCCAGGTCATCGGAACCTCGATGGTGACCTCGGTGCCGCTGTCGGTTCCGCTGCCCATCAGGGTGTGCCAGTCGATGGTTCCGCCCAGCTCACCCTGGATCAGGGTGCGCACAATCTGGGTACCTAGACCGGCGCCCACCTTGCCCTCGGGCAAGCCAACACCGTTGTCGCGCACCTTCACACTGAGGTAGTCGTCGGTACGCAGGGCGATGATCTCGACCTCGCCGTCGCGCCCGGCAAGTCCGTGCTCGACCGCATTGGTCACCAGCTCGGTGAGCGCGAGGGCGAGCGGGGTGGCGTATTCGCTCGGCAGCACACCGAAACTCCCGCTGGACTTCGGGTGCACTGTGGTGTTGTGGCTGGATGCAACCTCGGCGATCAGTAACAGCACACGGTCGAAGACGGCATCGAAGTCGACCTGCTGGCTGAGTCCCTCGCTGAGGGTGTCGTGCACCACGGCGATGGCGGCGACTCGGCGCATGGCCTGCTGCAGTGCCTCTTTGGCGACGTCGTTGTGGGTTCTCCGCGCCTGGATGCGCAGCAGCGACGCCACGGTTTGCAGGTTGTTTTTGACGCGGTGATGGATCTCGCGAATCGTTGCGTCTTTGGTGATGAGCTCACGTTCCTGGTGGCGCACCTCGGTCACGTCGCGGCACAGCACGATGGCACCGACGCGCGCTCCACGGTTGCGGATCGGGATGGCCCGCAGCGACACCGTGACCCCGCGGGCTTCGATATCCGTTCGCCAGGGCGCACGGCCCGTCACAACCAGCGGCAACGACTCGTCAACGGTCAGCTGTCGCGGGGTGAGCAGCCCGGTGGTGACCTCGGCCAGAGACTCGCCCTCGAGCTCGCCAGCAAACCCCATGCGGTTGAAGGCAGACAGTCCGTTGGGGCTCGCGAAGGTCACGATCCCGTCGACATCGAGGCGGATCAGGCCGTCGGATGCCCGGGGGGCCCCACGTCGCGGACCGGTCGGCGCACCGAGATCGGGAAAGTCGCCGGAGGCGATCATGCCGAACAGGTCGTTGGCGCAGTCGTTGAACGTCAGCTCCTGGCGGCTGGGAGTGCGCGCTTCACTGAGGTTGGTGTGGCGGGTGATGACCGCGATGGGAGAGTCAGTGGTCTGGCTACCGGTGGGGCTCAGCCGACGAAGCACCGGGACCGCGCGCACTCTCGTCGGGGTCTCTTCGTACCAGTCCGGAGCGGACGAATCGATGATTGTTGAGGTCTCGAAGGCCTCGGTGACCTGGGCATTCCACTCGGGTTTGATGGCCTGGCCCACAAAGTCGCGGTAGAACAGCGTGGCCGAACTCGACGGGCGCGCGTGCGCCACAGCGATAAAACTGTTGTCCGCGCTGGGAACCCACAGCACAATGTCTGCGAAGGCAAGGTCGGCGAGAAGCTGCCAGTCGCCAACGAGGAGATGAAGCCACTCCACGTCGGCCTCGCTGGAACGCCCCTGGGGCAAGACAAGGTCACTGAGGGTCGACACCCGTCTAGGCTAACCGTTCCCGGTGACAGTGCCGCGCGCGGAGCATCCGTCAGTCCCTGAGGCGGAGCATCCGTCAGTCCCTCGCCCGCACCAAACGGCGTCGGCGCCGAGGTCGAAGGGGCGCGGCAGACGGGGGAAGGATGCTCTGCGTCACAAGCTCCCGCAGTGCGGCACGTACCGGCGAACGCGGTGCCGCGTCGGCGAGTGTTTTGCCGGCGAGAATAGCGGCGTCCAGCGAACCCGGATCAAACGGAACCATGGCCGCTGCGTCGATTCCGCCGAACCGGTACAACGTCTGGGCGACCTGCCCCGCCGGGTTCAGCCCGATGGCTGCAGACCGGATTTTGTTCATCACCACCAGTACCCGCCCGCTCGCGACGGTCTCGACCAGGTCGACGTGGGCCCGGAGGAATCGCGAGAGCCCCACGGGGTCAGCCGCGCCCACCGCGATGATCTTGTCCGCCTCCTTGAGGGCGGTGATACTCGCCGCGTTTCTTTTGGGAGCGAAGACGTCGCTGACAATTTCATCGTCAGACTCCAGGCTGAACCCCGTATCGAGCACGGTGAAGTCGACCCAGCGGCGGCACTCGGCGATGGTTCCCGCAACGCGGCTCGCAGACAACTCGGGCCAGCGACTTGCCCGCCCGATGCCTGTGAGTACCCAAAATCCGCTGTGTCCCGAGGTGTAGCGCTGCCCGATTCGCTCCAGCTCGGCGCGGGTGAGGCTTTCGGCTCCCGCCAGTCGGCAGGCTGCAGCGAAACCTGGCGCTTCATCGAGCATCCCGAGCGCCGGCGCAATCGAACCACTGTAGGTGTCGACGTCACCGAGGGCGACGGAGTAGCCGGCCGCCGCAATCTCCGCGGCGACGTTGATGGCCACGGTGGTGCGCCCCGGTGCGCCCGCTGGGCCCCACACCGCGATCACTATCCCCTCGCGTGGGGCGGGCGCGCTCTCCGGGGTGTACCGCCTCAGGACGGTGAGCGCCGTTTCGATCGCCGGCCAACTCGAGTCGAGAGCGGCCATTTCGAAGAGGCCAATGGATGCCGCGTGCCTGCGATCGATCTCGCCGGTGGTCAGCGCGAGCATCCGCACCCCGGCCTCATCGCAGACCGCGAGTAGCCGCTGGGTGAGATGCCGCTCGGTGGCCGCCACAATCACCACGTCGGGGGCGACCGTGTCGATGCGGGACGCCAGTTCGTGAGCGGTCGAGCATCGCGCCACCACTTCGTGGCCGTGTAACTCCGCCTCGGCCGCCAGGCGGTCTTCGGCCTCGAGTGGCAGCGCCATCGCGATTCGCGCCACGGGTCAGTCCTCCAGCGGAAGGTCGGAGGGAAGCGCCGACAGTGCCGCCCCGTTCACCACGGCTTCGAGCACCCGGGCCGCATCATCCCGCGGGATCAGAACCTCCACGGTCGACCCCGACCGGGCCATCAGTCCCTCGTCTTCCAGCACCCGCACCACCAGCGCGGACGACACCATCACCGTCGGCGCCTCAAACACCGCATCGTCATTTTCCCGCGACGACCAAATGTCCACACGAGATCCGCGCTCCACCGACTCGGCCAGCGGCGATGCCAGCTCCAGCACGATGGAGGTGAGGTCGATTCCCTCCGCGCTGCCCACCGCGGAGGCGGGCACAAACTCTCCGGCCTCGATCGGGCGGGTCACCACAAAACCGTCGTCGGGCACATCATCCGGCGTCAGGTATTTACCCTCCGCAACTCCCACACGCGCAGCAGTCACCACAAGGTCGTCCGAGGTGACGTGGTCACCGGGTGCGATCTGCTCGCGGGCAGACACAATCGACACCGACGAGTCGTTGGCATCAACCAAGGCCACCACCCCGGCAACCGACGCGACAACCAACGCGAGCCCGATGGCGAAGCGCGGGTCGAACCAAAACCTGCGGTGCCGCCGGTCGGGGCCCCCGGTGTCGGGCGAGCGTTGCTGCGGGGCTTTCGGCATAACGATCCCTCTCGTGGAAGTGCGTCTCTCTTCCCCCATGCTTGCCGCCGCGGGAGGGGTACGGGAAAGTTATCCACAGTCAAGTTTCCTTCGCGCCGAGGCCCTGATAATCGGATGATGAACGAGACGGACTCCCCGAATGGCATTGGCCGATTCCTCACTCTCGCCGACACAGCAGAGGTACTCAACATCTCGCTCAACCAGGCGTATGCGCTGGTCCGGTCCAACGAATTGCCCGCCATCAAGGTTGGGGCTGGCGGCCACTGGCGCATCGAACGTCGTGTGCTCGAAGCCTTTATTGAGGCGAAATACGAAGAATCCCGCCGCATCAGCCTGTGGAACCAGTTCGACTACTCCGGGGTTGCTGATCTCCCCCAACCCGCGGCCGGCCCGGGGCTCTCCGACTGGGAAGAAACTCCGTTCCCGACCGGTCCGCGTCGCATCGACTGACGCCGCGCCCGCAGTCCGCCCCGGCTCAGACCACGCGCACCGACACCAAAAGCAACTCGCTGAACCGCACAATCCGAAATTCCGTCACATCGGATTCTCGACGAACCGCGCCGGTGTCGTGCACCGCAAGATCGCAGTGGTCGCGGCCGACGCGGTCGAGTGTGCCGTGGAAAATCCCGTCAGCCACGCGCAGATGCAGCGGTTGCCGACGCCGACACAAATCGCGCAGCACAAACCCGAGGCCGAGTCGCGCCGACAATGCGTGCGATGTCTCGGCGGGTTCCACAGTGTCGAGACTCGCGTAGACCTGGTCGCGGGTCAGCACCATACTCCCGATGGCATCAACCGGAATGATGCCAAATGGTGGATGCCGCGAGCCATCAGCAATTTCGCCGGCCATCCAGTCCTTCCCCACCGCGCTCGGAACCATCACCACAACTGCGCCATCGCGAAGGACAAGGTGCACCGCGGTGTCGACACCCCGCTCCCCCGCCCGGTGCACCGAGGCGAGGCGGTCGCGCAGCCCCAGACGCGCGAGCCGCAACCGTTCTTCCTCCGCACGAAAGTCCACCTCGTCGGCCGTGAGCTTCTGCTCCAACTGGCTCTCGAGATCGGCGAAAAGGTCGTCCCAGCGCATCCACACACGGTATCCATCCCGAGGCGGGTTCCCGCGAGTTATCCACAGCCGTGCGCAAGCCCATAGTCACGGGGACGTGAGCATGCTTTAGTATCCAGACCCCCGTAAGGGGCACACCGACCGTCCCGAAACGCTTGGAGTGCACGATGAACAATCCGCTGATCGCTGCAGCACCCGAATCTGCAGACTCAGTCACTACCCCGCCCGCCCCCACAACACCGTCCGCGTCCGCCCGGTTGCACCGCGACCGGTTCGACAGTGACGAGTTTTTTGGATTTCAACCCGCGCTCACCAGCTCTCTTCCCGACCCGGAACCACTGCTGCGCAACCTCGCGATGAGTGTGACGGAAATCTCTGCCGGAGCCCGCGATATCGACCAGATCGCGCGCTGGGTGACGGAAGACGTGTATCGCAGGCTGCTGCACCGCTCCGGCCTGCATCTCCGTGCGGACTCCGCCACCAGGCGCACAATGGTGCGTCCGGTCATCCGGGTGAAAAACGTGATCATGCAGCAGGTGCGCGAGGGTGTGATCGAGGCCGTGGTGATCATTGAGACTGCGGCTCGCACGCGCACCGTCGCGGTGCGACTCGAGGGGATGGACAGGCGCTGGCGCGCGACGTCGATCGGGCTGCTGTAGATCATTCGCGCACGGCCGACACACAAACGCCCGCACTGTCAGCCTCATTCGAGGGTGGCAGTGCGGGCGGGTGTGTGGGTGGACCGCCCTCAGGCGGCCCGACGGCAATGAGCCGGGTTACTTCTTTTTGCGGCGATCGGCACGGTTGACCGGAGGTGCGGCGGGTGCCGACGTCTGGCCGAACGTTCCCTTCGTCGCGGGAGCAGCCTTGGCACTCTTCGCAGCGATGGTGCCCTTGGCGGGAGGAGTAGCAGCACCCGGCGTCAGCGCGGCAGCCTGCTGGCTCTGCGCCTGCTGTGCCTTCGCCGTTGCGGCACGCTCAACCTGGCCGCGCTGGTTGCGCACCTCAACTTCACCGTTGTTGTCCTCGCTCGGGGCGGAGTAGGAGAGCTTCTCGACGGGAGCTGCGCTTCCACCGAGTCCCTTGGCGGCAACCGTGGGTACGGCGGCGTTGGCGCCGCCTCCGGTTACCTCGACCTCGAGGTTGAACAGGAATCCGACGGACTCCTCGCGGATCTGCGCCATCATCGACTGGTACAGGGCGAAGCCTTCACGCTGGTACTCGACCAGCGGGTCGCGCTGAGCCATCGCACGGAGGCCGATGCCGTCCTTAAGGTAGTCCATCTCGTAGAGGTGGTCGCGCCAGCGGCGGTCGATCACGCTGAGCACCACACGACGCTCGAGCTCGCGCATGGCGGGCTCACCGAGCTGCTCGGTGCGTCGCTCGTAGGCAAGGTGGGCGTCGGAGAGGATTTCCTGGGTGAGGAATGCCTCCGTCAACCGTCCACGGGTTCCGGCCTCGGCCACAACCTCGTCGACCGTGATGGAGATCGGGTACAGCGTCTTGAGCTCGGTCCACAGGGCGTCGTAGTCCCAGTCGTCGCTCTGACCCTCGCTGGTGTGCACCTCGATGACCTCGGTGATGACATCGTCGAGGAACTTCTGCGTGCGGTCCTGCAGGTCGTCACCCTCGAGGATGTGACGGCGATCGCTGTAGATGGCCTCGCGCTGGCGGTTGAGGACGTCATCGTACTTGAGCACGTTTTTGCGGATCTCGGCGTTGCGCGACTCGACCTGCGACTGCGCACTGCGGATGGCGCGGCTGACGATCTTGGAGTCGATGGCGAGGTCGTCCGGGACGTTCTGACGTCCCATCAGAGCCTCGGCGGCACCGCTGTTGAACAGGCGCATCAGGTCGTCCTGCAGCGACAGGTAGAAGCGGCTCTCGCCGGGGTCGCCCTGACGGCCGGAGCGTCCACGCAGCTGGTTGTCGATACGGCGGGACTCGTGGCGCTCGGTTCCGAGCACGTAGAGGCCACCGACCTCAACAACCTTGGAGGCCTCTTCCTGAACCTCGGACTTCACCGTGGCGAAGACCTTGTCCCACTCGGCTTCGTACTCGTCCGGAGTGTCGACGGGGCTGAGTCCCTTGGCGTTCATCTGGGCGACGGCGAGGAACTCGGCGTTTCCACCGAGCATCACGTCAGTTCCACGGCCGGCCATGTTGGTCGCCACGGTGACGGCCTTAAGGCGTCCCGCCTGGGCGATGATGGATGCTTCACGCGCGTGGTTCTTCGCGTTGAGAACCTCGTGGCGAACACCTCGCTTGGCCAGCATCTTCGAGAGGTATTCGCTCTTCTCAACGCTGGTGGTGCCGACCAGCACGGGCTGACCCGAGGCGTGGCGCTCAACGATGTCTTCGACAACCTGGCCGAACTTCGCTTCCTCGCTCTTGTAGACGAGGTCGGACTGGTCCTTGCGGAGCATCGGCTTGTTGGTGGGGATCGACACCACACCGAGCTTGTAGGTCGACATAAATTCGGCGGCCTCGGTCTCGGCCGTACCGGTCATGCCCGACAGCTTGCCGTAGAGACGGAAGTAGTTCTGCAGGGTCACCGTGGCGAGGGTCTGGTTCTCGGCCTTGACCGCAACACCCTCCTTGGCCTCGATGGCCTGGTGGATTCCCTCGTTGTAGCGACGACCGACCAGGATGCGGCCGGTGTGCTCGTCAACGATGAGCACCTCGCCGTTCATCACCACGTAGTCCTTGTCCTTTTTGAACAGGGCCTTGGCTTTGATGGAGTTGTTGAGGAACGAGATGAGCGGGGTGTTCGCGGACTCGTAGAGGTTGTCGATTCCGAGGTAGTCCTCGACCTTTTCGATACCGGGCTCGAGCACACCAACCGTGCGCTTCTTCTCGTCTACTTCGTAGTCGATCTCGGGGGTCAGCTTGTTGACGAGGCTCGCGAACTCGGTGAACCAGCGGTTGGCCTCACCCGAGGCGGGGCCGGAGATGATGAGCGGGGTGCGAGCTTCGTCGATGAGGATCGAGTCAACCTCGTCGACCACGGCGAAGAAGTGGCCGCGCTGCACCATGTCGCTTGCCTGCCACGCCATGTTGTCGCGGAGGTAGTCGAAGCCGAATTCGTTGTTGGTTCCGTAGGTGATGTCGCACGCGTACTGGGCGCGACGCTCCTGCGGGTTCTGTCCGGAGACGATCACACCGGTCGTCATACCGAGGGCGCGGAAGATACGGCCCATCAGCTCGGACTGGTAGCTGGCGAGGTAGTCGTTCACCGTCACCACGTGCACACCGCGCGAGGCGATGGCGTTGAGGTAGGCCGGAAGGGTTGCGACGAGGGTCTTGCCCTCACCGGTCTTCATTTCGGAGATGTTGCCGAGGTGAAGGTTTGCTCCACCCATCAGCTGCACATCGAAGTGCCGCATTCCGAGGGTGCGCTTCGCAGCCTCGCGGACGGCGGCGAAAGCCTCCGGCAGCAGGTCGTCGAGCGACTCTCCGCCGGCGTAACGCTCACGCAGCGTGACCGTTTCGTTTTTCAGTTCCTCGTCGGTGAGGTCTGTGAAGTCGGCTTCCAGCTGGTTGACGGCATTGGCATAGTGCTTGAGACGACGAAGAAGTCGTCCTTCACCTACGCGAAGTGCGCGTTCGAGAACGTTTGCCACCGATTACTCCCATGGGTCTTCTACTCACGGCGCCGTGCGGCGCCCGTCACTGTGCGTGACTGAATGACTGCTCCAGACGACTGGCACGACGATGGTGCTGTCAGTGACTTCCTCGGCTGTTACAGGCTCGTTATCGTACCAAGCGTAGGTGTACCGGCGCTGTGACGAAGCATCGAGCTCCATCACAACGCCGGCACAGGGAAAGTTATCTAACGATTTTTACCGGAAGGCGCGGGTCACCGGGTCGCCATCCGCATCTCGGCGAGCGCCTCAGGCACCTCGTCGAGTGTGGCGTCGAGGCTGATGACTCCGTAGTCCCAGCCTTTCCGCCGATACACAACGCTCGATCGTTCGGTCGCGCTGTCGATAAACAGGAAGAAGTCGTGTCCGACCAATTCCATGTGGTCAACGGCGTCTTCGACCGTCATCCGTGAGGCCGCAAAGACCTTTGTACGGATAACAACGGGGCTGTAGACCTCCTCATCGGGTTCTGCCACCTCCGTGTTTTGAATGGGAACCGTTCCCGTGCTGACGTTCTCAATAACGTCGGGGCTTGCCGGCGTGATGTCGACGACGCTGAACCCGGATGCGGATGCCTCGTGCAACGAGGTGGGACGGTGTTGCCCACGGTGTACCTTCTTGCGGTCTTTCGCCTGGCGAATCCGCTCGACGATCTTGTCGATCGCGAGGTCGAAAGCGACGTATTTGTCGCGTCCGGCGGATTCAGCACGCACAATCGGACCGGGTCCGATGAGGGTGAGTTCCACACGGTCATCACCGCCGGATCCCCCCGATTTATCGTGGTGACGGCTGACCTTAACTTCAAACGCAATTGCCTTGTCGGCGAGATGAGCGACCTTTTCGGCCTTCTCTGTTGCGTATTCGCGGAACCTGTCGGTGACTCCCAGGTTTCGACCGGTGATGGAAATTTCCACGCTGACCTCCAGCTCACTTGCGCGCCGCCCGTGTGCCAGGCGGTGACCTTACGCGCCTTGTGTTGTTCACCGTAGACCCGTTATCTAGCAATGTCACTGTGAACTTTCCCAGCTAACGAAGTGTGTCGAAAAATACGCGGCGTAAACGCCAGGGCAACTCCGCAGACGACTTCACCACCGGCCGCGGTCAGTGCGCGTTGTGCCTCGAGAAGCGTGGCGCCCGTGGTCACCACGTCGTCCACAACCACAAACCGCCGCCCAGTGAGGTCCGTTCGGGCACGAAGCGATCCGGCCAGGTTGTCCGCGCGTTCCACTTCGCCCAAGGTCTTCTGGCTACGGGTGCGACGTGTGGGGACAAGGACACGAGAGCGGCGGTAGCCGGCATGTCGGTAGCCGGCATGTCGGTAGCCGATCTGGCGATAGCCGGCGCGACGGCACAGCAGCGCAACGGGGTCGTAGCCCCGGCGTCGCCAGGCTGCGCGGCTCGGTGGGACGGAGACGAGTTCCAGCCGGGCGGTGGCACTGGTGACGTCGGCCTCCGCGAACGCCGCGGCGAGGGCGTGACGCAGGGGCTGCCCCAGCGGACGTGCGACATCTGTTCGCCCGTTTTCTTTGAGGGCAAGGATGCTGGATCGCACCACACCCGTGTAGTCCAGCGCGGTGTAGACGCGCAGCCCCGAAACGGTGCGGGGAATGACCGTGGCGGTGAGGGCAGAGCGGCAGTCGGAGCACAGGGCACGGTCGGGCACAGAGCATCCCGCACAGGAAATGGGAGAGAGAACCGCGAGCGCGTCGAGGAGCGCGTCTGCGACGACGGATCGCCATGCGGGAGCCGTTGCCCGGTGCGGTTGTGCTCGGCGCTGGGAAGCCCCCTCACGGGCTGGACGAGGTGGAGTGAGCATTTCTCCAGCATCGCGGAGAGCGCATTCGCGCGAGGACCGTTGTCTCGAACGGTGAATGGTCGGGCCGTTGAGAGGACTGGGGAGGAATGGTCTGCCGGGAGAGGTGACGTGATAGGAACCTGCGCGGGGCGTGGCGCGCGCTACTGCTGGGTCGCGAGAACGTCGGCGGTGAGGAGCGCGTTCTGCCAGCCGCTCGCACGACGCTGGAGGATGGTGCCATTGTCGGTCAGCACGCGGATCTGCTCGGTTCCGTTGCCTCCAACGAGGGCTACTCCCCCGTCCGCTCGGCCGAGGGACTCGGTTGGTCCCCCGATCTGGAACAGCGTGACAACCTGGTGACCGTCGGTGGTGGCCAGGGTCGCAACGCTGCGGTCGTCGACCCAGCTCGCGTCGATGGGAGCATCCGCCGAGACAGGCAACCCGATGAGCTCACCGAGTCCGGAGGGGACGCCGTCGCGGCGAAGGACCGCGGCGACGAAGAGTTTGGGTCCGGTATCGGTGTTGAGGTAGAGCAGCACCCGGGCGCCATCGCGCGAGACCTCGAACGAGACCACCTCGGCGTCGACGGGAAGGGTCGAGCTGATCTCGTGCACCACCTGGTCAGACCCGATCGCGCGCAGTGCCGCGGCGTTGTCGGCGGGCACCGACCACACGTACTTCCACGTGTCGATGGACGGGGCGACGAGCCCGGGGCGGTCGTCCACCAGGATCGGCTCCTGGTCACCCACCGTGATGAGGTATGCCCCGGCGACGCCGAGTACAGCGGCGCTGGTTTGACCGCGGGCGAGGGTGACAGCCGAAGCATCCACCCCCACAATCTTCGAACTGAGGTTGTTGATGCTGGCAAAAGTGTTGGCGGTCGCAAAACCGAACTCGTCGCCACGGCGGATGAGGGCTTCGGAGTCCACGGGAGGCGTCACCGTCGCGTTGCTCGCGCCCGCGTCGGGGACCGCAAGCGGCACACCACGCACCGTGAGCGAGACCGTGTTGACACTCACCGTGCCGAGGCTGGTTTCGAGCTGCTGCTGCACGCGCGCCTTTTCGAGGTTGCTCAGGCCCGCGGCTTCGTCGCTGAGATCGACCGTTGCGCGGCCAGAGACGACTTCGACGCGGGAGACCCGGGTGCCTTGCGGAAAGGCGGTCAGTGTTGCCCCACCCTGCATCCAGCTGGCTTGTCCACCGACCAGCGCGTTGACGATACGCGTCGGCACGTCGGAGCGGGTCGGGAACCAGCGCACGTCCGGAATGAGATAACGGAAGCTGGGGTCGAAGAAGTACAGGGCGTGCTCGTCGAAGGCCGCCTCGAAGTTGTCGCGGGACAACACCGTGCCATCGTCGAGGGCACTGATACGCCACTGGCCGTCGACCTGCTCGAAGCTGTACTGGCGCCGCTGGGTCGCCTGCACCCGGTCTTCTTTGTAGAGGCCGAAGGAGTCGACGGATGCTTTGGTCGAAACGCTGTATTCGACGGTGGTCTCGGTGATGCCGAGGGTCGTTCCGCTGCCCTCACGGATGAGCACACTCGCTCCCGGCTTCCACCCGGCGTCGGCCTGGGAAGTGAGGAACTGGCGGGCGATCTCGTAGTCGTTGCCGGGCGAGGTCGCCGCCTGCATAAAGTCGGTGAGGATCTCTTGCTGGGTGGAGTCCGCCTGCGGACCGGAGGGCAGAGCGGCGAACGGGAAGGTCTCGTCTTCGGTGACGACGTTGCCCGTCATCACACTGCCACTGGATGGAATGCCCACACACGCGGCGAGCGCGAGGGAGAGGGTGACCGCGACAAAGGCGGCCAGGGAGCTGCGGGGTGCGCGGGATGTGCGGCGGTAGGGACTAGTCATCGGTGGTGCCTCCGCGAACGATGCCAATTATCTCGTTAGTCTCCCCGGGGGCGGCGCCATACACCCCGGTACGGGCGATGCGGGTGTAGTCCTCGTCGTCGGGCGGCAGGGCGAGCGGGGAACTTGTGAGCACCTCGCCGCGCACGCGTGGGAGGGTGAGCCGGAAGCAGGAGCCCGCGCCGGGCGCACTCCACACCTCGAGCCATCCGCCGTGCAGCGCCGCGTCTTCGAGGGCGATCGCAAGCCCGAGGCCCGTGCCGCCGGTGGTGCGCTGCCGGGACGGGTCCGCACGCCAGAACCGGTCAAACACGCGTTCCATCGCGGCGGTCGACATCCCCACCCCGTAGTCGCGCACCGCGATGGCCACGGCGGTCGCGTCGCTGTCGACGTGAACCACAATTGGTCGACCCTCTCCGTGGTCGATGGCATTGGAGAGCAGGTTTTGCATAATGCGGCGGATGCGCCGGCCTTCAACCTCCGCTTCGAAATACCCACCCGGGGCAACCAGGCGAAGCTCGGAGCCCTTGCTGTCGGCGAGGGACGACACGGACTCGATGGCGTCGCCCACGAGGTGCACGAGGTTGGTGGGTTCGGTGGCGAGGTCAACGGCGCCGGCGTCGTACCGGCTCATCTCGAGTAGGTCGGCGAGGAGGATCTCGAACCGCTCGACCTGGGTGTGCAGCAGCTCAACGGTGCGCGCGGTCGACGGCGGAAAGTTCTCGCGCTGGTCGAACAGCACGTCGCCGGCCAGCCGGATGGTGGTCAGCGGGGTGCGCAGTTCGTGGGAGACGTCGGAGACAAAACGTTGCTGCACCTGCGAGAGGCTGGCGAGGCGGACGATCTGTTTCTGCAGACTGTCGGCCATCCCGTTAAACGACCGAGCAAGCGTCGCAATCACGTCTTCACCCCGCTCGGGGATACGTTGCTCCAACTGGCCGGCGGCGAGTTTTTCGCTCACGTCGGCGGCGATACGCACCGGCCCGACCACCAGTCGCACCACGATGTAGGTCACCGCGCCGATGAGCACAATCAGCGCGAGAAGGCCGAGCACCAGGGTGCGCTGCACAAAGTCGAGCGTCTGCTGCGCGTCGGAGAGGTTGTAGACGTGATAGAGCTCGTAGGTTCCCGAGCCGGGGATGGTGAAGCTCGATCCGATCACCAGTCCTGGGTCGAACGAACCGGTCTCGGTGGGGATGGACACCGACTGCCAATACAACCGTCGGGTGTCTGCCCCCGACTCCGCGACGGTCTCGCGAAGGTCGTCACTGATGTAGTCCGCGGTGGCGGGGGTGCTCGCCAGGTCACCGGGCACCCGGGCACCCTCCTGCCCCGGGGTGCGAAGGATCGCGATCAGGGTGCCACCCGACGTGGCGCTGGAGCGCGACACCAGGTCGAACGCATCGATCATGCTGCTTTCGAGGTCGGCGGTGCCGCCCTGTTCTGCTGCCGTGTTGAACACCGTTTGCACGGCAACACCCGATCGCTCCGACGAGGCCATCAGCTGGTCCCGGCGGGAGTCGAACAGGTTGGTGCCCACACTCACCGACATGTACGCGCCGATGATGGTGACTCCGACCGTGGCCATCACCACACTGATCGCGACGGTGCGCAGTTGCAGCGACGTGCGCCACAACCTCGCCAGGCGACGCGTCCAGGCCCGCCAGTCGAAATCACGCATGGCGGTGTCAGGTAATGGCGCCGGCGCGGTATCCGACGCCGCGCACCGTCATCACAATGCGGGGGTTGTCGGGATCGTGCTCGACCTTGGCGCGAAGGCGCTGCACGTGCACGTTGACCAGCCGGGTGTCGGCCTTGTAGTGGTAACCCCACACCTGCTCGAGCAGCATCTCGCGGGTGAACACCTGCTGGGGTTTCAGCGCGAGGGCGAGCAGCAGCTCGAACTCGAGTGGGGTGAGGTTGATGCGGTTCTCGCCGCGGCGCACCTCGTGGCCGGCAATGTCGAGAACCAGGTCGCCCACCTGGAGCAGCTCGGTGGGGCTCTCCGGCGACGGACGCAGGCGGGTGCGGATGCGCGCAACCAGCTCTTTCGGGTTGAAGGGCTTCACAACATAGTCATCCGCCCCACTCTCCAGGCCCTTGACCACGTCGGCGGTGTCGCCTTTAGCGGTGAGCATAATGATGGGAACCCCCGACTCCTCACGGATACGGGAGCACACCTCGATGCCGTCGATGCCCGGAAGCATCAGGTCGAGCAGTACAAGGTCAGGTTTCGTCTGGCGGAATGTCTCTACGGCTTCACTGCCGTCTGCACTGAAAAAGGGTTCGAAGCCCTCGGTGCGCAGGACAATCCCGATCATTTCCGCCAGGGCGGTGTCGTCATCGACGACGAGAATTCGCGCGTTCATGGCCCTCATCTAGGAAATAGCCCCCGCATGAGGAGCTTTCGCATAAGAGTAGTCGAGTGTGAAAGCATAAACCCGTGACGGCCCACCGACGGGTGGCCAGCTGGAGGAGACCGGTGTCCAACAATAATTCTTGGCAGTCCCCCGGCGAACCTGCGCCCGGGACACCTCCCACACCCGCGTACGGCCCCGGAATCCCGCCCATCACGCCCCCCTTGGCGGCCCAGCCGGTCGCCGCACCACCCCTCCCGCCGGGTGGCCAGCGCCCCCGGGCCGCCTGGACTCCTCCGCCCAAACCCGGTCTCATTCCCCTGCAGCCGCTGACGCTCGGCACGATCCTCGCAGGGTCGTTCCAGGTGATGCGCCGAAACCCGCGCCCCACTTTTGGGGTATCCCTCGTTATCAACGGCATCATCGGCGTGGTGACGATCCTCACGGTGGGTGGGGCAACGTACTTCTCGCTCGACCGTGTGCTCAGCGCCTCCGACGCGGCGGTCGACGACATCGCCGCCGGTGGTGTTGCGATCACCCTGATCTCCACCCTGGTCGGCCTGGGCTTTGCCCTGGTGGGCACCGCAATTCTGCAGGGCATCATCAGCATCGAAGTGTCGCGTGCCACAGTCGGCGACAAGCTGAAGTTCCGTGCGCTTTGGGCCCTCGCCCGCGGTCGTGTTGGCGCACTTGTCGGGTGGTCGCTCCTGATCGGAGTGGTGCTGTTTGTGGGCATCGGTCTTGTGGTCGCCGCCATCGCCACCTTGGTTATCACTCTCGGCGACACCGGAATTATTCTTGCGGTTCTTGTTGGGCTCGCCGCCGTGCTGGGAGCAGCCGTCCTTGGGGCGTGGCTCGGCACCCGCCTGTCGCTGGTGCCCAGTGTTCTCCTGCTCGAGCGCACCAAGTTGGTGCCCGCCATGCGCCGCTCGTGGTCACTCACCACGGGCTACTTCTGGCGCACCTTCGGCATCCAGATCCTCATCGCGGTGATGGTCGCGACCGCCGCGCAGATCGTGACGTTCCCCGTGTCGATCATTATGGGAATCATCACGGCGATGACCAACCCCAACTCCGACCCCGCAATCCTGGCGGACACCACCCTGCTCACCCTTGTGGTGTCGACCATTGTGGGTTCGCTCGTGGGTTCGGTCACCGCGATCATCACGTCCGCTTCGACCGCCCTCATCTACATCGACCTGCGGATGCGCAAAGAGGGCCTTGACCTCGACCTCGTCCGATTTGTGGAGGCACGTCAGGGCGGAGACAGTTCTGTACCCGACCCGTACCTGGTCGCCGGGGCATCCCGAACCGCGGGCACCGCGCCCGCAGCAAGTGACTCGCCCTGGACCTGATAGCTGCGGCCGGGCGGCTGGATATTCCCCTCGACCCGACCGCTGACGATGCCCGCCGGCTGCTTATTCGTGAGTTGTCGGCGCCCGAGTATGCCGCGGCCCAGCCGACGCTGGTCGACCGTATCGCCGGCGCGATTCGCGACTGGTTCGAGTCGCTGACGTTTGGCGGGATCTCGGGCCCGCCCGCGCTTGGCCTGCTGATTGTGCTCGGTGTGGTGGTCGTGGCACTCGTTCTGGCGTTTGTGGTGTTCGGGATGCCCCGGCTGCAACGACGAAGCCGGGCGACGGGAGAGCTTTTTGGTGTGGACGATGCCCGCACCTCCGACGAGTTGCGGGCGGCGGCGGAGAAGCTCGCCGCCGGCGGTGATTATGCGGGGGCGACGGCTGAGATGTTCCGCGCGATTGCTCGTGGTCTCAGTGAGCGGGCCGTTCTGCTCACCAGCCCCGGCACCACGGCGCACGACTTCGCGGCGCGCGCGGCCACCGCGTTTCCCGACTCCCGCGAACCGCTCGCCCAGGCGGCGACGGCGTTCGACGAGGTGCGGTACCTCGGTCGCGCCGGCAGCGCCTCGGCGTTTGCCGCGACCGCGGAACTGGAGAGCACCCTGCGCGCGACTCGTCCCCAGTTGGATGCGGTGGCACTGTGAGTGTGACCTCGACCACCGTGACGTCGACCACCTCCGGGCAGCAGGTCACCACCCCGACCCTGGGTCGTTCCGCACGCCGCGCCGCGTTCTGGATCGGCGCCGGAATTGTGCTCATCCTGATCGCCCTCGCGGGGATCGCGATCACGGGACCCGGCACCGCCGCCGACCGACTCTCGCCCACCAGTGCGGCCCCGTCGGGAGCGAAAGCCCTGGTCGAGGTTCTGCGGCAGGAGGGAGTCTCGGTGACGGTGGCGTCGAGCCTTGAGGAGGTGGCCGCCGCGGCATCCGACCCCGCCTCCACCACAATTGTGCTCAATGACGCGGAGTCACTGCTCGACGATGATCAGCTGGCCGAGGTGGGCAACCTTGCCACTCGAGTTGTGCTCATCGACCCCGGGTTCGCGCAGCTGTCGGCGCTGGTTCCCGAGGTCGCTGCCGCCGGCGGAACCGCCTGGGGCGGCGAGGACGCCACCAACGCCGACGTACTCGAGGCCGACTGTGCCCTGCCCGCTGTACTGGCTTCGGAATCCGTCAGTGGGGGCGGCGCGGGCTACCGTGTTGTGGACGAGCAGGCGGAGACCATCTCCTGCCTCGGCAGTGGAGACGAGGTCTACTCGCTGATCCAGGTGACGGGTGATGGCGGCGACGGTACTGGTTCCAGCGACGGCACCAGCTCCAGTGACGGCACCGGCACGGGCACCGTGCGCACCGTGCTGGGCGCCTCCGAAGCGCTCACCAACGAAGACATTGTGGTCGCCGGAAACGCCGCTCTCGCCCTTTCCCTGCTCGGCGAAACCGACTCGCTCGTCTGGTACACCCCGTCGATCGCCGACCGCGCCGGCGACACCCCGCCCACCCTCGCGGAGCTCTCCCCCGGCTGGGTTGTGCCCTCGACCCTGCTGGCGATCCTCGTGGCGCTGGCCGCCGCCGTCTGGCGCGGCCGCCGCTTCGGACCCCTCGTTGTCGAGAACCTGCCCGTTGTGGTGCGCGCGAGCGAAACCATGGAGGGGCGGGCCCGGCTCTATGAAAAGGGATCCGCCCGACTGCGCGCCCTCGACGCGTTGCGTATCGGTGCCATCGAGCGGTTGGCGCGGCAGGTTGGCCTGTCGCGCACCGCATCGGTCGACGAGGTCATCACCGCGGTGTCTGCGGTGACGGGTCGGCCGTTGTCCGAGGTGAGGTTGATGCTGCTGGATGCTTCGCCGAACACCGATGCGGATCTTGTACGCCTCTCAGACGACCTTCTGATACTCGAACGAAACACCGTCACGGCCACCCGGCCAGACTGAGTGCAGAGCATCCACCACCCGCGCCACAAGCACCCACCGCGACACCCTCGAACGAAAGAGACCGAGCCGCATGACTGACATCGCCTCCCAGACCTCCACCGACCTGCGCAACGCGTTCGCGCAAGTGCGCAGCGAAGTCGGCAAAGCCGTTGTGGGGCAGGACGCGGCCGTCACCGGGCTGATCATCACCCTGCTCTCGGGCGGGCACGTGCTGCTCGAGGGTGTTCCCGGCGTCGCCAAAACACTGCTGGTGCGCACCCTCAGCCACACCCTGCGCCTCGACACCAAGCGGGTGCAGTTCACACCCGACCTGATGCCGGGTGACGTCACCGGCTCGCTCGTCTACGACGCCAAACTCGGCGAATTCGAGTTTCGCGAGGGACCGGTGTTCACCAACATCATGCTCGCCGACGAAATCAACCGCACACCCCCGAAGACGCAGTCGTCTCTGCTCGAAGCGATGGAAGAGCGACAGGTCTCGGTCGACGGTGTCAGCCGCGCCCTCCCCGTGCCGTTTATGGTGGCCGCGACCATGAACCCCATCGAGTACGAGGGCACCTACACACTGCCCGAGGCGCAGCTCGACCGGTTCCTGATGAAGCTGGTGCTCGACCTGCCCGATCGCGACGCCGAGGTCGAAGTGCTTCGGCGCCATGCCGCCGGCTTCAACCCGCGTGACCTTGCCGCTGCCGGAGTGACCGCGGTGCTTTCTCCCGACCAGCTCGCCGCCGCCAAGGAGGCCGTCGCCCAGGTCGGAGCATCCGCCGACGTTATCGGATACGCCGTTGACCTCGCCCGTGCCACCCGCCAGAGCCCGTCCGTCAAACTCGGCGTCAGCCCCCGCGGAACAACCGCGCTCCTCGCCGCGTCCAAGGCCTGGGCCTGGCTCAACGGGTTCGACGCGATCACCCCCGACCACATCCAGGCGATGGCGCTGCCCGTGCTGCGGCACCGCCTCCAGCTTCGCCCCGAGGCCGAGCTCGAGGGTGTGTCGGCCGACACCATCCTGCGGTCGATCCTGCAGCAGGTTCGGGTACCGATCTAACCATGGCGGTTTCCGGACGCTTTGTGCTCCTCGTCGCCCTCGGCATTGTGCCGCTGGTGCTCATCGGCGAGCCGTGGGTGCTGGGTGGGTGGATGCTCGTTGTCGCCGCTCTCACCGCGCTCGACCTCGGTGTGGCGGGTTCCCCGCGCCAGATCGAGCTTTCGCGCACGGTGCCCGCCCGGGTGCGCCTCGGCGAGACTGTGCAGGCGACACTCGTGGTGACCAACCCCGGATCCCGGCGTGTGACGGGTGTGTTGCGCGACGCGTGGCAGCCGTCCGCGGGTGCCGTCTCGACCCGGAGTCGTATCTCTATCCCCGGCGGGGAGCGTCGCGCCGTCACCACCACCCTCACGCCGTTCCGCCGGGGTGAACGCCGGGCTGTGCACGTGACCGTGCGCTCGTTTGGTCCGCTGGGTCTCGCCGCCCGCCAGGCGACGCTTTCCGCACCCGCGACCCTGCGGGTTTTGCCTCCGTTCGATTCGCGCAAACACCTGCCGTCGCGACTGGCACGACTGCGGGAGCTCGACGGCCGCACGAGTGTGATGATCCGTG
>Ga0247736_10000149_pt1 | contig 26671 bp, 24 predicted proteins | sample UWRJL193509B2_FD_180935 | JGI IMG/M metagenome (GOLD analysis project Ga0247736, IMG submission 180935) | Plant litter microbial communities from Arlington Agricultural Research Station in Wisconsin, United States - UWRJ-L193-509B-2 | ecosystem: Environmental > Terrestrial > Plant litter >...
CGGTATTGCGGTCTCGGATGACGCCGTACCAGCTGATCGACGCCACTATCCCGATGGCGAGCTCGCCTTCGCCCGCGTCGACGGCGAACCGCCGGGCAGCGGTGAGGTTGTCTTCTTCCGAGTCGAACCAGTCGAGAGCCTCGATCAGGTGCGAACCACGCAGGCGCTGGTCGAACCAGGCTGCGCAGTCAGCCATCAGCCTCGCGAAGTCGAGCCGCACCCGGCCGAGGTCACCGCCCGCTCCCAGCCGGTCGAGGCCGTATTCGCGGATCGTCTCGAGCGCGCGGAACCGCCCGCCCGACCGCTGCAGCAGCGACTTGTCGACGAGGGATTCGAGCACGCCGGGCGCCTCGATGCCCAGAGCCGCCAGGGCACCGTCGCTCTGCGCCACCGCGAGGCCGGATGGGAAGACCGTGACGGCGCAGAGAGCGGCACGCTCCGTGTCGTCGAGAAGGTCCCAACTCCAGTCGACGAGTGCCCGCAGGGTCTGGTGCCGCGGCCGATCGTGTCGTGCGGCGCCGTCGAGCAGCGCGAACCTGTCGTCCAGTCCGGCTGCTATTTCGTCGAGCGTGAGAGTGCGCAGCCGGGCCGCGGCGAGCTCGATGGCGAGCGCGAGGCCATCGAGCCGCGCGCAGATCCGTGCGGCGACCGGGATCTCGGTGGAGTCCAGCACGGCCCCGCGGGCCGCGAGAGCGCGCTGGTCGAACAGCTGCACCGCAGTCGTCTGTCCGAGCACCCCGGTGTCGACCCCTGCGTCCAGCTCGGCGAGAGTCGAGTGCTCGAGCGGGCCGAGGCGTACGAATGCCTCACCGAATAGCCCGAGCGGTTCCCGGCTCGTCGTGAGCACGCGCAGCGAGGGCAACGCTTCGAGCAGGTCGCGCGTGATCCCCGCCGCAACGGCGACGAGGTGTTCGCAATTGTCGAGCACGAGGGTCGTGTCCCGGGCGCCGAGCGCGTCGAGCACGCGGTCACGGTCGCTCACGGACTCCGCGCTGACATCGACGGCACGGATGTCGCGGCCCACCGCCCCGAGAATGGCGGCCATGACTTCGTCCGGCCCGACCGGGGCGAGGGGTACGAACACCACCGCGCCGAGGTGCTGGATTGCCTCGGTGGCGAGTCGGGTCTTTCCCGCACCACCCGCGCCGACAATCGTCACGAGTCGGCTCGTCGCCAATTGTGACCTCACCAGGGCGAGCTCGGCTTCGCGGCCGACGAGCGGAGTCAGCGGCGCGGGAGCGGGCCGGAACTCGCGCACGGCCGGGAAGGCTCGGGGCACCGGTGCGACTCCCCCGAGAGCGAGCGCGCGCCGTCGATCGGCGACGAGCTCGTCGAGGTACCACGCGGCGTCATCCGGGGCCCACGGTTCGCTGCTCCACACCGCCAGGGCCGAGCTGGCGAGAGCGGCAGCGTCGGGGCCGCTGGAGTTCTCCGCGGCGGCGACCAGGTCCTGGAATACCAGCACGTCGACGTCGGATCGCGAGACCTCGAGACGGTATCCGCTCGAGGTCGAGGCGATCGTGTCTGCCGGCAATTGCGCCCTCAGCCGCGAGACGACCGACTGCAGGGCAGCCTTGGCGTTGAGCGGCGATTCGTCTGCCCAGAGGTCGTCGATGAGCGTCCGGGTGCTGATCACGGTGCCGGCGTCGATGGCCAGGCGGAACAGCAGTGCCTGCGCCCGGGCGCCGACGATGTCGCGCCCCGGGTCACCGAGAACGTGAAGCCCGCCGAAGAACCCGATTCGCACGCGACGAGTCTATGAGCACCGGCGACGTGAGCCCGTACATCGGCGGGAGTAATCCCTCGGCCGCTGGTGCCCCCGGGAAGCTCGGACGTCGACGGGGCGACACGCGTGCGTGCCACCCCGTCGACGTCTTCCGAGCTGGGTCAGTCGATGGCGAGGGCGACAACCGGGGCGACCCGGGTCGCACGGCGGGCCGGTGTCGTCGAGGCGGCGATGGTCAATACAACCGCGGCGACCACGATCACACCGATGAGGGCGAGCGGAACCGTGGGCACGACGAGCCCGGGACCGGCGTTGATCGAGCCGAGCAGCGACTGCGCGCCGGCCCAGCCATAGAACACTCCGAGCACAAGACCGACGAGCACGGATGCCGCCGTCAGCTGGGCGCTCTCGGCCAGGATCATCCGTCGCACCTGCTTCGCGGTGAACCCGAGCGCACGCAGCAACCCGAGTTCGCGCGTGCGCTGAAGCACGCTGAGCGAGAGGTTGTTGACCATGCCGACGGCGGCGATGAGGGCGCTGAAGCCGGTGAGCACCGAGAACACGATGACGGTGATGAGCATCATCTGGTTGATGCCGGCGTAGTACTCCGGGTCGGCTTCCTGCGCCCCGTAGATGATGGTCTGGTAGCTCGAGATCGCGACGGCGAACATCGTGACCAGGGTGATCCCGATCACCAGGCCGATCGTGGTGCGGGAGCTGCGCTCCGGGTACCGCACCGCGTTCTCCGCGGCGAGCTTCGCCGACGCGCTGCCTCCGAGCATCCGCCCGACCAGCCGCAGCGCTGGCGGCATCACGAGGTGCGCCCCGAGCACGAGGCCGGTGAACGAGAGCAGTCCGCCGACCATTCCCACGAGCACGCCGAGAGGACTCACCAGGCCGACAGCGACACCGAGCAGCAGGATGCCGATCCCCATCGAGAAGAGCGTGATCGCCGTCGCGTTTCGCGCCTTTCGTGACGACGCCTGCTCGAGGGTCAGCTCCTGTGCTGCGCCGGTTGCCTGGATCGGAGACACCGTCAGTACGCGGCGCGATCCGATCCACGACGCGAGCCAGGTCGTGAGCACGACAGCGACGATGGGAAGCAGCACTACCGGGTCGAGGTAGCGGTAGGAGAGGTCGGGAATGACCTCCATCGTGCTCAACACGGTCATGGTCGCGGCAACGAGAGCTGTGCCGAGCACCGCCCCGACGATCGCGCCGATCGCGCCGACGATGAAGCCCTCGCGCGCGACGGCCCGGCGCTGGTCGGAGGCACTCGCGCCGATGAGTCGCAGCAGCGCGATCGTGCGGGTGCGACCGGCGATGATTGTGGCGAAGGTGTTCGCTGTCACCACGGCGCTCACGTAGATCGAAATGGTGATGAAGACCCAGGCGACGACCCCGATCAGGAAGGCGACGGTGTCACTACTCCCGGTCACGTCGTCAGCGGCGATCATCGTGGTGAGAGCACCCACCCCGAGAAGTAGGGCGACCCCGAACGCCGCCCCGAGGGTCGCGACCAGGATGCTGGAGACGTGCTCACGCACGGCAAAACGCTTCATACGACGTTCTCCATTCCGAGCATGAACCGGCTGATGTCTTCGGCACTGGACTTCGCCCGGTCTTCGACGACCCGGCCATCCGCGATGAAGAGGATGCGGTCGGCGTAGCTCGCCGCGATCGGGTCGTGGGTGACCATTGCAATGCTCTGGCCGTACTCGCGGCTCGCCGTGGCGAGCAGGGTGAGCACCTCGCGACTGGTGCGGGAATCGAGGTTGCCGGTCGGTTCGTCGGCGAAGACGAGGTCGGGCCGGGTGGCGAGGGCGCGGGCGATCGCGACGCGCTGCTGCTGGCCACCGCTCAGTTCGTGCGGGCGGTGAGTGAGCCGGGCACCCAGGCCGAGGGTACCGATGAGGTGGTCGATCCACTGCTGCTCCTGGGCGTCTGGGCGGCGACCGTCGAGCTCGAACGGCAGCAGCAGGTTGCCCCGGATGTCGAGGGTAGGCACGAGGTTGAACGACTGGAAGACGAACCCGACCCGGCGACGGCGCAGGATCGTGAGCTCGGAATCACCGAGGTGGGTGATGTCGGTGTCGCCGAGCCAGACCTGGCCCGAAGTAGCCGAGTCGAGCCCGGCCATGATGTGCATGAGGGTGGACTTGCCCGAGCCGCTCGGCCCCATGATGGCCGTGAATTCGCCGCGGCGGATGCCGATCGACACGTCGGTGAGGGCGGAGACCTGGTTGTCGGCGGTGCCGTAGGACTTGCTGAGTGAGACGACCCGCGAGACGAGGCCGGTTGAGGTGATTTCCATGACTCCAACCTACGAACCACGCCGGCCGGGCGAATCGGGCGAAGGGTCCATCCCCGCTACATCGCAGGGATGATCCGGCTACAAGTCGCTGGTCGAGTAGCACGCGAGGAACGAGCGCGCGTATCGAGACCCCGGTGCGACCAGAAACCGCCATGCACTGGGTCGTGAACGGGTCTCGATACGGGCTACTCGCTGACGCTCGCAGGCCTACTCGACCAGCAGGCTCTTTCTGTTCGCTGGTCGAGTAGGACCACCGACGAAGGAGGCGGCCCATATCGAGACCCTGGCCCGACCCGAAACCAGCGGGCAAGAGCGAGCGACAAGCTTGTCGAAGTCGCTGGTCGAGTGCCACGCGAGGAACGTATCGAGACGCGGATGCGGGCGCGCGAGACGGGCGGCCGCTACGGCAGCAGCGCGTTTTCGTAGGCGAAGACCACGAGCTGCACGCGGTCGCGCAGGCCGAGCTTGCCGAGAATACGGCTGATGTGGGTCTTGACGGTGGCCTCGCTGAGGAACTCCGACGCGGCGATCTCGGCGTTGCTCAGGCCGCGGGCAGCGAGCCCGAAGATCTCGCGCTCCCGGCTGGTGAGGTCGTCGAACTCCGCCGGTGCCGATCGCGAGCCTGCTACTGAATCGAAGTGCTCGAACAGTTCCCGCGTCTGGGCCGCGGCGATCACGGCGGTGCCCGAGTTCACTGTGCGGATGGCGGCGAGCAGGAACTCCGGGTCGGCATCCTTCAGCACGAATCCGCTCGCCCCGCCGCGGATCGCCTTGGCTGCCGCCTCGTCGAGGTCGAAGGTGGTGAGCACGATGATGCGCGGCTGCACTCCCCCGCGCGCCGCGGCGTCGGCGATGATGCGCTTGGTCGACTCGATGCCGTCCATGATCGGCATGCGGATGTCCATGAGGATGATGTCGGGGCGACGGTCGGCCGCCATCGCGACACCCTGCTGCCCGTCCCCGGCCTCGCCGACGAACTCGAGGTCCGGCTGCGACGACACCAGCATCCGGATGCCGGCGCGGAACAGTGCCTGGTCGTCGACGAGCGCGACCTTGATGCGAGCGGCCATCAGCGGGTGGCCTTCTTCGCCGAGGTGCCGACGGTTTCGGACTCTGTGCTGGGGTTCGTCATGGAGGAAGTGCCGTTCGTCGGAAGTGCGGGGTCGCTGGATAGCGGGTCGGGGTAGGTGCCGAATGGTCGATAGTTCGGGGTGGGCTTCGTGTAGCCGGCGGCGAGGTACGGGCTCGCGGATGCCGTCGTCTCGTCGGCGGGCTTGGCCAGCCCGGTGACGACGGCCATCTGCGCGGTCGCGGCCTGGATCGGCAGCACGGCCGTCACGACGAACTCGTCGTCCTTCGACTCGGCGACCAGGGTTCCGCCGCTGAGAATTGCACGCTCGCGCATGCCGTCGAGCCCGTGTCCCGCACGCGATGGCGACGGGATCTCACCGGTGGCGATGCGGATGGTGTTGCGCACCGAGATGCGCAGCACGTCGGGCGTCCAGTCGAAGTTCACCACGACATCCTTGGCCTTGTCACCATGGCGCAGCGCGTTGGTGAGCGCCTCCTGCACGATCCGGTAGACGGCGAGCTGCTGGCCGGTACCGACGAGCAGTGGCTCGCCCACCTCTTCACGGCGGACGAGAAGACCGGAGGCGCGCATCTGGTCGAAGAGTCGCTCGAGGTCGGCGAGCACGGGCCTCGGTGCTTCTCCCTGGCTGTGGCGCAGCTGACCGAGCAGCAGGCGCACGTCGCCGAGCGCCTCGCGCGCGGTGGTCGCGATGGTGGTGAGCGCTTCGTCGACGGCGGCCGGGTCGGCGTGGCGCGCGTAGCGGGCGCCGTCGGCCTGGGCGATGACCACGGCGAGCGAGTGGGCGACGACGTCGTGCATGTCGCGGGCGATGCGGGTGCGCTCCTGCTCGATGCCGACCTCGCGCTCCGCTTCGGCGTGTTCCTGCTCGGCGGCTTCCTGGGCGAGCCGGCTGCTGCGCGCATTGCGGCGGGTGCGGGTGAGCAGGCCGAGCGTCCACGACAGCCCGAGCACGGCGAGTGCCGAGAAGAACCCGACCAGGCCGATCGAGATCGCGGTCGGCAGCTGGCGTACCAGGTCGTAGACGGCATCCAGCCCGACCGAGCCGTTGCCGTAGAAGAAGTTGCCGATGACTATGTAGAGGGTGCCGACGAGCGCACCGACGCCCGACGAGATGAGCCCGATCCACTTGACGACGTTCGACCCGTAGGCCGAGGTCGCGAACAAAACCGGCAGGATCGCGAAGTTGGCGAGGTCGGGGCGGGCCTGCCCGAACATCTGCACGATGACGACGAACCAGGCGAGCCCGATGGCGATGCCCGGGCTGAGCCGGCGGATCGCGAGGCTCGCGGCCATGCCGAGCACGACGAAGACGATGAGCACTGACTCGTAGCCCAGCGTCGTGCGGACGACGACGCAGAGCACGGCGAAGACGATGTCTATCGTCAGTTGGTACGGCTTGAGCGGGCGGAACATAACCCCCACGGTACGGGTGCGCGCGGGCCGGGTCGAGCGGATCGGGCCCGGATCAGCCCGATCCGGGCCACAATCATCCGTCAGATGTACGGAATCCGGCGATCCTCGGCTTCTAGAAGCCGAGTCGGCCGAGCTGCTTGGCGTTGCGCTGCCACTCTTTGGCGACCTTCACCCGCATCGACAGGAACACCTGCTTGCCGACGAGCTTCTCGATCTCGACGCGGGCGCGGGCCCCGACATCCTGCAGGCGCTCGCCACCGTGCCCGATGATGATGCCCTTCTGGCTGTCGCGCTCGACGAACAGGTTCGCGTAGATCTCGACGAGGTCCTTGTCGTCGCGCTCGACGATGTCGTCGATGGTGACGGCGATCGAGTGCGGCAGTTCGTCTTGCACGCCCTCGAGTGCGGCCTCGCGGATGAGCTCGCTGATGCGCGACTCGAGGCCCTCTTCGGTCGTGACATCCGAGGGGTAGAGCGGCTGCGAGAACGGCATCAGCGCGATGAGCTGCGTGGTGAGGGTATCGAGCTGGATCCGGCTCGTCGACGAGATCGGGATGATGACCTGCCAGTCGTCGCGCAGCTCGCTGATCGCGAGAAGCTGCTCGGCGACCGCGGGGCGTGACGCAGCGTCGATCTTGGTGACGATGGCGACCTTCTTGGCGCGCGGGAAGGCATCCATCTGCTCGCTGATGAAGCGGTCGCCCGGGCCGATCTTCTCGTTGGCCGGAATGCACAGGCCGACAACGTCGACATCGGCGAGGGTGTTCTGCACGATGCTGTTGAGTCGCTCACCGAGCAGGGTGCGCGGGCGGTGCATTCCGGGGGTGTCGACGACGACCAGCTGGCCGTCGGTCTTGTGCACGATGCCCCGGATGGCGCGCCGCGTGGTCTGCGGCTTCGAGCTCGTGATCGCGACCTTCTCGCCGACAAGGGCGTTGGTCAGTGTCGACTTGCCCACGTTGGGGCGTCCGACGAACGACACGAACCCCGCGCGGTAGGTTTCGTTGGTTGTCATGGTCAGTCACCATTCCTGTTCGTGGGCGAGTCTTGCTCTAGTGCAAACGACGCCTGTGCGTCGATGAGGTCCTGGTCACGCTCGACGCGCACCGTGACGAGGCGCTTGCGGCGCCCCTCGGTGCGGTCGGCGGTGAGGATGATTCCCGAGACGGTCGCGGTCGCGCCGGTTCCGGGCAGCCGCCCGAGGGTCTTGGTGAGGAGCCCGCCGACCGAGTCGACATCGTCGTCGTCGAGTTCGAGGCCGAACAGGTCTCCGAGTTCGTCGACGGCGAGCCGGGCGCTCACCCGGTAGACCCCGTTGCCGAGGTCTTCGACCTCGTCGAGGTCGCGGTCGTACTCGTCTGAGATATCGCCGACGAGCTCTTCGATCAGGTCTTCCAGGGTGACGAGGCCGGCGATGCCGCCGTACTCGTCGACGACCATCGCGAGGTGGTTCGACTCGACCTGCATGTGGCGCAGCAGGCTGTCGGCCTTCTGCGATTCCGGCGCGAAGAACGCCGGCTTGGCGAGCTCTTCCGCAGTCAGCGAGGCGTAACCCGCGGGGCGTTCGTGGCCGAGGCGGGCGATATCGCGCAGGTAGACGATTCCGAGAACATCGTCGATGTCCTCGCCGATCACCGGCACGCGCGAGACACCCTTGCCGAAGAAGACGGACATGAGGGTGTCGATGGTCGCGTCAGCCTCGATGGTCACCATGTCGGTGCGCGGAATCATCACCTCACGGACGACAGTGTCGTTGAACTCGAAGATCGAGTGGATGAGCTCGCGGTCGTCTTCTTCGAGAACATCGAGCTCGGTAGCCTCGTCGACCATGCTGAGCAACTGCTCTTCACTCGAGAAAGTAGCCGAGCGCGGGCGCCCCGGGGTCACCCGGTTTCCGATGGCGACGAGTGCGTTGGCGATCGGCCCGAGGAACAGGCGGATGCCGCGGATCAGCGGCGCCGTGAAGCCCAGGATGCCGCGGGAGTGCGCGCGACCGACGCTGCGCGGGCTGGAACCGACGAGCACGAACGACGCGGCCGTCATGATGAGAGCGGAGTACAGCAGGGCCAGCCACCACTCGTCGACGGCCGACGCGAACGCGAGGGTCACGAGTACCGCCGCGGTCGTCTCGGAGACGACGCGCATGAAGTTGACCGCGTTGACGTGGGTTCCGACGTCCGACGAGATCGCGAGCAGCGACCGCCGGGAACGGCTCGACGAGGCGATGTCGATGAGGTCCGTGCGACTGACGACGGCGAGGGCGGCATCCGCAGCGGCGAGCAGGCCGCCGAAGAGAACGAGCCCGACTGCCACGCTGATGAAGACGGGAATCATCGGGCGTTACTGGTTTCGGTCGGCGAGGGCGAACCCGAGAAGGATGTCGCGCTGCACGCCGAACATCTCTTTCTCTTCCTCTGGCTCTGCGTGGTCGAAGCCGAGAAGGTGCAGCAGCCCGTGGGTGGTCAGCAGCAGCAGTTCGTCGAGGGTCGAGTGACCGGCGCTCTCAGCCTGGGCGATCGCGACCTGCGGGCAGAGCACGATGTCGCCGAGCAGCCCGGCCGGGGTCTGCACTTCTTCGGAACCGGGGCGCAGTTCGTCCATCGGAAAGCTGAGGACGTCGGTCGGGCCCGGTTCGTCCATCCACTGCACGTGCAGCTGTTCCATGGCGGCCTCGTCGACGAGCACTATCGCGAGCTCGGCATCCGGGTGCACGTGCAGCGAATCGAGGGCGAAGATGGCGAGGCGCTGCAGGGCGGTCTCGTCGACCTCGATGGCTGACTCGTTATTGATTTCGATCGACATAACTATCGGCTCCACTTGCGGTCGGGCTTGTGCTGGCGCGGCTGGCGCTCGTAGGCATGGACTTTGGCCTGCTCGTCGAACTTCGTGTACGCATCGACGATCTGGCCGACGAGGGTGTGGCGCACGACATCCGCACTCGACAGGCGGGCGAAGTGAATGTCGTCGATCTCGTCGAGAACCCGGGTCACCAGCTGCAGGCCGCTCGCCCCCACCGGCAGGTCGACCTGCGTGATGTCACCGGTGATGACCATCTTGGAACCGAATCCGAGGCGGGTGAGGAACATCTTCATCTGCTCGGGCGTGGTGTTCTGCGCCTCGTCGAGCACGATGAACGCGTTGTTGAGGGTGCGGCCGCGCATGTAGGCGAGCGGTGCGACCTCGACTGTTCCCGACGCGAGCAGCTTGGGGACGAGCTCCGGGTCCATCATCTCGTTGAGAGCGTCGTAGAGCGGGCGCAGGTAGGGGTCGATCTTGTCGGTCAGGCTTCCGGGAAGGAACCCGAGGCGCTCACCGGCCTCGACCGCGGGGCGGGTGAGGATGATGCGCTCGACCTCTTTGCGCTGCAGCGCCTGCACGGCTTTCGCCATGGCGAGGTAGGTCTTTCCGGTACCGGCCGGGCCGATGCCGAAGACGATGGTGTGGTCGTCGATCGAGTCGACGTATTCCTTCTGGCCAAGAGTCTTCGGGCGGATGCTCTTGCCCCGGCTGGTGAGGATCGCCTGGCTGAGGAGCTCGGCCGGGCTGCCCGACTTCTGCTCGAGAATCCGCGCCGACTGGGTGACCTCGGTCTGGCCGAGGTCGACGCCGTCGCGCACCATGAGGATGAGTTCTTCGATCAGCGCACGGGCAGCGGCGACCTCAGCCGTCGGTCCCTCGAGCACGATCTCGTTGCCGCGCACGAGCACGTCGACGCTGGGGTAACGCTTTTCGATTGTCGACAGCAGGCGGTCCTGCGGTCCGAGGAGCCGCACCATCGCGACCCCATCCACGTGGAGTTCAGCCCGGTCGATAGCGGGCTGGGGGGTTGGTTCGTTACTGCTGGGCAAGAGTGCCTTCCTCCAGGCCGCCTACCCCACCCGGCGTACCGAGCAGGTGGGCGTGCACGTGGAAAATAGTCTGTCCGGCTGCTTCGCCGGTGTTGAAGATGAGTCTGAACTGGCCGCCGGTGAGCTGGTCGCCGAGCTGCTGGGCGATCTCGACGATGTGGGCGAGCAGTCGCGGGTCGCCCTCGGCGAGCTCGGCGACGTTCTGGTACCGCTCCGTTTTCGGAACTATCAGCACGTGCACGGGCGCCTGCGGGGCGATGTCGTTGAACGCGATGATCTCGTCGTTCTCGAACACGATCGACGCCGGGATCTCGCGGGCGACGATCCTGGTGAAGATCGAAGGGCTAGTTGAGGACATAGGCCAAGCTTAAGCCGTCGGCTTTCACCAGCGGCCCAGTTTCGCGTTCAGCACAGCGATGGCCGCCGGCCCCGCGGTCGAGGTGCGCAGCACGGTGCTGCCGAGGCGCACCGCGGATGCCCCGGCCGCCACGAGCAGTTCGAGTTCGGCTGGCGAGACCCCGCCCTCCGGTCCTACTACCAGCACCAGGTCGCGATCGTCGAGTTCGACCTCGGTGAGGGTCTCGGTCGCGGTCGGTTCGAGCACCAGCATCCGCGTGCTGTCGGCGAGCCGCGCGAGTTGTTTCGTCGTCGCGAGATCGAGCACATCGGGAAGCCAGGAGCGGATCGACTGCTTCGTCGCCTCGCGCACGACAGCACTCCAGCGGTCGTGGCCCTTGGTGATCTTCACGCCCTCCCAGCGGGAGATCGAGCGTGCAGCCGACCACGGGATCACGGCATCCACACCGAGCTCGGTCGCCGCCTGCACGGCGAGCTCGTCGCGATCGCCCTTGGCTAGCGCCTGCACCAACACGATCGCCGGCGCCGCGCGCTCGGACTGCTCGATGGTCTCGACCCTGACCGACAGCTCGGTGTGCGTCGCTTCTGTGATCGGCCCGCGCACGATGATGCCCGCGCCGTTGCCGATCGAGACCTCTTCACCGACACCGAGGCGAGACACCGTCACCGCGTGCCGGGCCTCCGGGCCGGTGACCGACACCGTTCCGCCGATGACCGGCGACTCGAGCAGTTCGTTGAGGTAGAAGTGAGCCACAATGCCTTTCGTGTGGGCGGGCCTCTCGTGTGATCGAGGCCTTAGATGTTGAGGAAGCGGTCGCGAAGCTTCGCGAAGAGTCCCTGCTGGAACTGGGCGAAGTAGGGCGGCGGAGCGCTGTAGGTCTTGCCGAAGTTCTCGACGATCTCGCGCTCCTTGCCGTTCAGCTTGGTCGGGGTGACGACCTGCACGCCGATCTTGAGGTCGCCACGGCCGTTGCCGCGCAGCTTGGTGATGCCGCGATCCTTGACCGTGATCACCTCGGCGCTCTGCGTTCCGGCCTTGATCTCGATCGGCACATCGCCGTCGAGGGAGTCGAGGGTGATCTTCGTCCCGAGGATCGCGTCGACCATCGGCACCTCGACCGTGGCGAGGATGTCGTCGCCGTTGCGGCTGAAGATGTCGTGGTGGCGCACCTTGATCTCGAGGAACAGGTCACCGTTGGGTCCACCGGCGGGGCCGACCTCGCCCTGGCCCTGGAGCTGCAGGCGCAGGCCGGTATCGACACCGGCCGGGATGTCGACCTTCATCTTGCGGGTCGCGCGAACGCGACCCTGGCCGGCGCAGGTGGGGCACGGGTTGGGGATAACGGTGCCGAAGCCGCGGCAGGTTCCACACGGGCTCGAGGTCATGATGTTGCCGAGCAGGCTGCGCACGGCTCGCTGGATCTGGCCGGAGCCATGGCAGATGTCACAGACGACGGCACGCGTGCCCGGGGCGCAGCAGCTGCCCTCGCAGGTCTCGCAGAGCACCGCGGTGTTGATCTCCATCTCACGCTTCGTTCCGAAGACGACCTCTTCGAGCTCGACCTCGACGCGCAGCAGGGCGTCGCCGCCGCGCTCCTTGCGCGAACGCGGTGCAGCACCGCTGCCCCCACCGCCGGGGTTGCCGCCGCCGAAGAAGGTCTCGAAGATGTCGCTGAACCCGCCGAAGCCCTGGGCTCCGCCGAATCCGCCGGCACCGCCCTGGTCGTACTGCTGGCGCTGGTTCGCGTCGCTCAGCACGTCGTACGCGTGCGTGACGTCTTTGAACCGCTCCGAGGCATCCGGGGTCGGATTCACATCGGGGTGCAGTTCGCGGGCGAGCTTGCGGTATGCCTTCTTGATTTCGTCAGTGGTCGCCGTCTTTTCGACGCCGAGAACTTCGTAGTGGTCTGCCACGTAAGTAGATTCCTAATCTTCGCCGAGAAGGCGGGTGAGGTAGCGGGCAACGGCACGCACTGCGGCCATGTTGTTGGAATAGTCCATGCGGGTCGGGCCGAGAACGCCGAGCCGGGCGATCCCCCCGCCCGACGAGGTGTAGCCACTCGAGAGAACCGAAGTCTCGCCGAGGCCGAACTCGGCGTTCTCGCGGCCGATGCTGACGGCCACACCGTTGCGGTCGATCTCGACCTCGCCGAACAGCTTGAGCAGGGTGACCTGTTCTTCGATGGCTTCGAGCACCGGGTAGATGCTGCCGGTGAAGTCCTCTTCGGTGCGCACGAGGTTCGCGGTGCCGGCCATGACCAGCCGGTCATGCCGGGTGACGGCGACCTGTTCGGTCAGGCTCGTGGTGATCGCACTCACGACGGCTGCGGCGGGTAGCTGGTAGCGGGCTGCGAAGGTCGCGAGCACGTCGTTGGCTTCGGCGAGCCCGAGACCGGCGATGGCGGTGTTGAGCGAGCCACGCAGGTCGAGCAGGAATTCGTGGTCGACGTCGCTGGCGACATCCACGAGTCGTTGTTCGACACTGCCAGTGTCGGTGATGAGCACGGTCATCAGCCGGCGGTTGCCGAGGGGCACGATCTCGATGTGCCGGATGCGCGAACGCGATAGCGTCGGATACTGCACGAGGGCGACCTGGTTGGTGAGCTGCGAAAGCAGGCGCACCGTGCGGGCGAGCACGTCGTCGAGGTCGACCGACTGGCCGAGGAAGGTCTCGATAGCCTGGCGCTGGGCGCCGGAGAGCGGGCGGAGGTCGGCGAGCTGGTCGACGAAGACCCGGTACCCCTTGTCGGTCGGCACCCGACCGGACGAGGTGTGCGGGGCGGCGATCAACTGCTCTTCCTCGAGCAGCGCCATGTCGTTGCGGATGGTGGCTGCCGAGACCCCGAAGGAGTGGCGCTCGACGATCGAACGCGAGCCGACGGGCTCACGTGAGGCGACGTAGTCCTGCACGATCACGCGGAGGACTTCGAGACTGCGGTCGGAAACCACTGCTACTCCCCCTCTCGTGGCCTAGCACTCGCTGACTATGACTGCCAATTGTATCCGACCGGCCGCCCGCAGACATTGCGACGATGAACCCGGAACCGCTAACTTGTCTCTGTGCTTGCGCTTGTCCTCACTTCGGGGGGTCGCAACGGCGCGAGCCCGCGTCACTAGTTGACCCGGGATCCACCAATACGTTCACTCGAAAGGCACCTCAATGACCAACGCAGCACCCCAGCCGGTACCGGCAGCTCCGCTCACCCCGGCAGAGGACAACCAGTGGGCATCGTTCGCCCACCTCGGCGGCATCATCAGCTTCCTTCCGTCACTCATCATTTGGCTGATTTTCAAGGACCGCGGCGCGTTCACGAACGCCGAGGGAAAAGAAGCGCTGAACTTCCAGATCACTGTTGCCATCGCTTACGTAGTCGGTGCAGTGCTCTCGGTTGTCTTCATCGGCCTGCTCATCTCGCTCGCGGCATTCGTTATCTCGCTCATCTTCTCTATCCAGGGCTTCCTCAAGGCGAAAGACGGAATCGGCTACCGCTACCCGTTCGCGCTGCGCCTCATCAAGTAACTTCCCCCACGGGATTCCCGCAGGGCCGGTCGCGATCGCGACCGGCCCTGCAGCCGTTAATATCTCTCAACAGTCCCGCTCCCGGTCGCGTGGATGCGCTTTAATGTCCGCATGACTAAGACGCCTCCGCCCACCCCGCCGAATGTCCCGCCGCCCGGTTACGTACCCCCGCAGCCACTCAGCCCGAACGACGAGCGCCTCTGGTCGACCCTCATCCACGTGGGTGGGATCTTCTTCGGTTTCATCCCGGCGCTGATCGGCTACCTCGTGCTGAAAGACCGCGGACCATTCGTGCGGGCCCACTCGACGACAGCCCTGAACTTTCAACTCACCGTGCTCATCGCATCCTTCGCCGCCGGCATCATCGCGGGAATCCTCGCGGCGACGATCTTCCTCGCGCCGCTCGGCTTCCTGGTGATCCTCGCTGTCGGCGTCTACCTCGTCGTCTTCAGCATCATCGCCGCCCTCGCCGCGAACAAAGGCGAGTTCTACAAGTACCCGCTGACGATTGAGTTCCTGAAGTAACTCTTCGCTGCAGAAACGGGTCGGCCTCCGCACGGAGCCGGCCCGTTTTCGCATCCCATCCCCCGGGTCTGTGCTTTTTTGCGGGTTGAAGCGCCTCCAACCCACAATTTTCGACAGACCCCCGATGCGGGTCGGGCGTGTCGGAGCCGGGGTCGCGGGGCTACTCGAGCAGGCGGCGCACCACGGCATCCGCCAGCAGGCGGCCACGCAGGGTCAGCTCGATGCGGCCCTGGATGGCAGCGCGCGCGTCTACGAGTTCTTCGGCGATCAGGCCGGCGACGGCGGTGCGTCCGGACGGCTCGAGCTCGCTCACCCGCAGCCCCTCGCGAATACGCGTCATCAGCAGCACCCGCTCGACCCGGCGGGTCTCGTCGTCGAGGGTCTCACGACCGGCGGCGGGTGAGTCGCCCGCCGCGATGCGGTCGGCGTAGGCGGCCGGATGCTTGACGTTCCACCAGCGCACTCCCCCGACGTGGCTGTGCGCGCCGGGTCCGACGCCCCACCAGTCGTGGCCCTGCCAGTAGGCGAGGTTGTGCCGCGACTCGTTACCGCCGGGCTTCGCCCAGTTGCTGACCTCGTACCACTCGTAGCCCGCGGACCTGAGGGTGGCATCCGCGAGTTCGTACATGTCGGCCTGCAGGTCGTCCGAGGGTTCGATGACCTCGCCGCGGCGGATCTGCCGGGCGAGCTTCGTGCCGTCTTCGATGATGAGGGCGTAGGCGGAGAGGTGGTCGGGGTTCTGCGCGATCGCGTGCTCGAGCGAAGTGCGCCAGTCGTCGATCGACTCGCCGGGCGTGCCGTAGATGAGGTCGAGGCTCACCTGCAGGCCGGCCTCGCGCGCCCAGGCGACGACGAGCGGGATGCGCTCGGGGTCGTGGGTGCGCTCGAGCGTGGCGAGCACGTGCGGAACGGCCGACTGCATGCCGAACGAGACGCGGGTGAAGCCGGCAGCCTTCAGGGCGAGCAGGTACTCGAGGTCGACCGAGTCGGGGTTGGCTTCAGTAGTCACCTCGGCACCGGGCTCGAGGCCCCAGGCGACGATGACGGATGCCAGCATGGCCGCGAGGTCGCTCGCGGGGAGCAGCGTGGGAGTTCCCCCGCCGAAGAAGACTGTCGAGACGCGACGCTCGGGAAGCCCGGCGTGCTCGAGAACCCGGCTCGCAAGGGCTACCTCTTCGATCGCCTGGCCGGCGTAGTCGGTGCGCTTGGCTCCGCGCAGCTCTTCGGAGGTATAGGTATTGAAGTCGCAGTAGCCGCAGCGCACCCGGCAGAACGGCACGTGCAGGTAGACCCCGAAGTGCCGGTTCGCGGCGTCGGCTGAGACGCTGGCGGGAAGGTAGCCGTCGAGCGGGGCGGGATCGGCGAGGGGAAGAGCGCTGGGCACTGACTGATTCTCCCACGCCCGGGTCGGCAGCGTTGGCGGGTGGCAGTCTCCGGGGCGACCCGGCCGCGTCCCTCGCCGCACGCCGGGTCTGGAACGATGGACGGGTGAACTACATTCTCTGGGACGTCGACGGCACTCTGGTTTTCAACGGCACGGATGCCGGCAACCTCTATCACCGGGCCGTCGAGCTGACCATCGGTCGCGAACTCGCCAACCCATTGCCGAACATGCACGGCAAGACCGACGGCCGGGTGCTCACCGAGACCCTGGCGGCACACGGTCTCGACGCGGGGCTGCACGCGGCGGCATCCGCCCACCTCGACGCCCTCTCTCGCGCGCGCCACGAGGCGGGCAGCCACCGCCAACTGTGCCCCGGTGTTCCGGAACTGCTCGCGGCGACGGATGCCGCTGGCTGGACGAACTCGCTGCTGACCGGCAATTCGGCCAGTCGCAGCCGCTACAAGCTCACCGGCGCGGGACTCCCGCCCGAGACCTTCGACTGGGAGCACTCCTACTTCGGCAACATCACGCCCGTGCGCAGTGACCTGACGGTGCAGGCCCGGGCCGAACTCGACGGAGCACTCGTCATCGTCGGCGACACCCCGCGCGACGACGAAGCGGCGATCGTCGCCGGAATCCCGTTCATCGGGGTGGCCACCGGCGCGTTCAGCGCCGACGACCTGCGCGCGACCGGGGCGATCCTCGTGGTCGATGATCTCGAGTCGGGCCGGGATGCCGTGCTCGCGGCACTGGCGTCGCTCGTGCCGGTCGCCTAGGCCTTATTCGGGAATGGGTCCGGCCAGGGCGCGCAGGTAGCGGCGCGTGTAGAACTCCTGCACCACTCGCAGCACCGGGTAGCCGAGCCACCAGAAAGCGTTTGCCGGGCGGGAAAAGGCACGGATCGTCATCCACACCGAGCCGTCACGGGTCTGGTCGATGATCCAGGCTTCTTCGCCGCTCTCGGGGTGCCCGGGTAGCGTGCCATAACCGAAACCCTTGCGGGTCGGCTCGTCGACGACGTAGACGACGCGCACCGGCGATTTGACCCGGAACGGGCCGAGCGGAATCTTCAGCCAGGCCGTGTCACCGGGAACGACGTAGGGCTCGCCGTCGGTGCCGAATGCAGCTTCGGCCGCGCTCGAGATGCTGGCCGGTGCCACCGGCTCACCGGCGTCGTCATAGCCGACCGGCGTATAAGTGAAATCGGTGACCGCGGCGGGCGCGTGCGTCGGTTCCACGATGAACCCGGCGCCGCGCTGCACACCCCAGGTCATGACGGCCGAAGTCGCGTAGGCGAACCTCTCGGCGCCGTGTCCGAGGCGGGCCCGTCGCTCGATCGGGCGGAATCCGCGCGGCGGATACCGCAGCAGGTCGGCCGCCTTGGTCGCGCCGACGGCGGCGTAGGTCGTCGGCCTCTCCCACAGTGCGCGTGCCATCAGGAACCTAGGCGATCTGCCGGGGAAAACATGTCCCCAAGAATAACCACGCGCACGCCATGGCTTGAAATCGTCATAACTCATGCAGCTATGCGGAAAAAAGGGCAAACCACTCGTTACCGCGAATTCTGTCTGAGTTGCGAAACCGGAAGAGGTTACTTCTTGTCTTTCTTCGCTTCGGTGTCGCCGGTAAGCGCAGCCACGAAGGCCTCCTGCGGAACCTCGACGCGACCCACCATCTTCATGCGCTTCTTGCCCTCTTTCTGCTTCTCGAGCAGCTTGCGCTTGCGGGTGATGTCACCGCCGTAGCACTTGGCCAGAACGTCTTTGCGCATCGCGCTGATCGACTCGCGGGCGATGATGCGCGCACCGATGGCAGCCTGGATCGGCACCTCGAACTGCTGGCGCGGGATGAGCTTCTTGAGGCGCTCGGTCATGAGCACGCCGTAAGCGTAGGCCTTGTCGCGGTGCACGATCGCGCTGAACGCGTCGACGGCCTCGCCCTGCAGCAGGATGTCGACCTTCACCAGGTCGGCATCCTGTTCGCCGATGGGCTCGTAGTCGAGCGATGCGTAGCCGGCGGTCTTGCTCTTCAGCTGGTCGAAGAAGTCGAAGACGATCTCGCCGAGCGGCATCGTGTAGTGCAGTTCGACGCGGTCTTCACCGACGTACTCCATGCCCTGCATGGTTCCGCGGCGACCCTGGCAGAGTTCCATCACGGTTCCGACGTAGTCCTTCGGAAGCAGGATGGACGCCTTGACGATCGGCTCGGAGACCGACTGGATCTTGCCGCCCGGGAACTCGCTCGGGTTGGTGACGACAGTCTTCTTCTTGTCGTCGGTCGTGACCTCGTAGATCACCGACGGGGCCGTGGCGATGAGGTCGATTCCGAACTCGCGCTCAAGGCGCTCGGTGATGATCTCGAGGTGCAGCAGTCCGAGGAAGCCGCAGCGGAAGCCGAACCCAAGAGCGACCGAGGTCTCGGGCTCGTAGACGAGGGCGGCATCCGACAGCTTGAGCTTGTCGAGTGCTTCGCGCAATACCGGGTAGTCCGAACCGTCGATCGGGTAGATACCCGAGAACACCATCGGCATCGGCTCGGAGTAGCCCTTGAGGGCGACCGTGGCCGGCTTGGCATGAGAGGTCACCGTGTCGCCGACCTTGCTCAGGCGCACGTCTTTCACACCCGTGATGAGGTAGCCGACTTCGCCAACACCGAGTCCCTTGGTCGGGGTCGGCTCCGGGGAGCTCACACCGATTTCGAGCACTTCGTGAGCGCTCTTCGTGCTCATCATCATGATCTTCTCGCGGGGCGAGATCTTGCCGTCGATCATTCGCACGTAGGTGATGACGCCACGGTAGGCGTCATAGACCGAGTCGAAGATCATGGCGCGGGCGGGGGCAGCCGCGTCTCCGACGGGCGGCGGGATGAGCGCGGTGGCGCGGTCGAGAAGCTCGGGAACGCCGACGCCGGTCTTGCCCGAGACGAGAAGGATGTCTTCGGGCTTGCAGCCGATAAGGCCGACGATCTCTTTGATGTACTTCTCGGGGTCGGCCGCCGGAAGGTCGATCTTGTTGAGGACCGGAATGATCGTGAGGTCGTTCTCGAGCGCCAGGTAGAGGTTGGCGAGCGTCTGGGCTTCGATGCCCTGCGCTGCGTCGACGAGCAGGATGGCACCCTCGCACGCGGCGAGCGAGCGCGAGACCTCGTAGGTGAAGTCGACGTGCCCGGGGGTGTCGATCATGTTCAGCGCGTAGGTCTGGCCGTCGAGTTCCCACGGCATGCGCACGGCCTGGCTCTTGATCGTGATGCCACGCTCACGCTCGATGTCCATGCGGTCGAGGTACTGCGCGCGCATATCGCGATCGCTGACGACACCGGTGATCTGCAGCATGCGGTCAGCCAGCGTCGACTTTCCGTGGTCGATGTGGGCGATGATGCAGAAATTGCGGATGTACGCCGGATCTGTCGAGGCGGGCTCGAGGGAGGCAGTTGCGCGAGGAGACATTTGTGCAATTCTCCCATGCGCCGGCGGCTTCGCGTGCACGCCTGGTCGATGGCGGGGTGTGGTGAGGGGCGGATGCGGTGTTCCGCCCCTCATGACCGCCTCTGGTTTACAGGCTGAAGAGGAACCACGGGGCCGCCGCTGCGAGCCCGATGAAGCCGAGGAAGACCCAGCCGACGCTCATGACCGCGCCGAGCACGATGCCCCAGACTGACATGACGCGCGCTTCTGGCTCGCGCTGGTAACCGAGGATTCCGACGACGATCGCCGCGATCGGAACGAGAAAGGTATAGCCGAAGAGAACGGATGCCGCACCGAGCGCGAGGGCGATGATGCTGAGGGTGCGCACGGGTGCGAACGGGGCGGCACCGGTGGGCGCTGAGGACGAGACGTGGCTCGTGGCGGTGATCGGGCTAGCTGTGGTTTCAGTGCTGGTTTCGGTGGCGTTTGTCATGCTTCAAGCGTAGGAATGCGGCATCCGGCGCACTATCGGGGTAACCCCCGAAGTTGCTCCGGGGTAACCCCTACTTCGGTGTCGCCGCGGGCACCGGCAGCCGCTCCACACCCGTCAGCAGGTCTTCGCGGGTGGCAGCGAGGCAGATGCGGATCCAGCCCTCGCCAGAGCGCCCGAATGCCGCACCCGGCGCAACGGCCACCTTCTGCGACAACAGCAAGTGCTCGGCCCAGGTGGCGACGTCGCCACCCGAGGCGTGGCTCACGTCGATCCAGAGATAGAAGGCTCCGCGCGGGGGCAGGTAGCGGATGCCACGCTCGTCGAGCGCGGCGGTTACGGCGTCGAGGTTGCCCCGATAGTGAGCCATCGCGGCGTCGACATGGGACTGGTCGCCGGTGATCGCCGCGACCGCGGCATGCTGCGCAGGTGTGCTCACGCAGCTGATCGTCGCCTCCTGCACCGTGCGCATGGTCGAGGCGAGGCCGGGCGGAACGACGAGGTAGCCGACCCGGATGCCGGTCATCGCGTAGGTCTTCGACAGCGAGAACGCCGAGAACACCCGGTTGTCGTCGTCGAGGCTCGCGATGCTCACGTGCTCGGCGTCGAACATGAAGCGCTCGTAGACCTCGTCGCTGATGATCCACAGGTCGTGCCGGCGGGCGAATTCCAGAAGCTCGCGCAGCACCGACTCGTCGAAGACCACCCCGAGCGGGTTGGAAGGCGAGTTCACGATGAGCACGCGGGTGCGATCGGTCACGAGCCGCTCGAGTTCGTCGATGCTCGGGATGAAGTCGCGGTCGGGGCGAAGCGAATACGGCACCGGAACGGCGTCGAGCATGCGGGCGTTCATGGTGAAGGTCGTGTAACCGGGGTCGGGCACGAGAACCTCATCCCCCGCGGCCAGCGTCAGGGCCATCGCCTGGTGGAGCCCCTGGGTCGCGCCGACAGTCACCCAGACCTGTTCGGTCTCGACGTGGATCTTGTTGTCGCGAGCGAGTTTCTCGACGATCGCCGCGCGCAACTGCGGGATGCCGCCATTGGGCGTGTAGTTCGTGTCGTCATCGTGCCACGCCGCGATCGCCGCCTCGGCTATATGCGGCGCGACCGGGACATCCGGTTCGCCGACCCCGAGAGCCACCACGTCATCCAGCTCGAACGAGATCTCGAGAATCCGGCGAATGCCCGACTCGGGAACAGAAGAGATGTGTGGCGCTAACGACGGCATGCCCTTAAGGCTATTACTGTGGTGTTACAGGAGATCGCCACTCGCGCCTCTCGGTTCGATTGCCGTATTGGTGCGAGTACTGGTAATGTTTCCTGTTGGCTTGCGTGTTGCGCCGAATCGTCATCGATTCACCTCCGCTACACGATTCGCGGCCGAGAATCAGCACTCAAGGTTCGTATCCTCGGCTGCCCCCCAGTAGTTCACAATCAAGAAGGTAAAAACGTGGCAAACATTAAGTCGCAGATCAAGCGCATCGGTACCAACAAGAAGGCACAGGACCGCAACAAGGCGGTCAAGAGCGAGCTGAAGACCGCCGTTCGCGCCACCCGCACGGCTATCGCAGCCGGCGACAAGGACGCCGCCGTCGCATCGCTCGCCCTCGCTTCGAAGAAGCTCGACAAGGCAGCAAGCAAGGGTGTCATCCACAAGAACCAGGCAGCCAACAAGAAGTCGGCTATCGCCAAGAAGGTTGCATCGCTCTAGTCCTTCTAGAGGCGCGCGTCGCCCATTCTTTACGGAACGCCTCTCCTTCGGGAGGGGCGTTCGGTGTTTAATCCTGTGGACGCCGATTGAGTAGCACGGCGAGCGTCAGCGAGTCGAGCCCTCCAGCGCTGGAGCCGGGCCTGATGGCCTACTGCTCTCCGCGGTTGGCGATGATGCCGATCATGCGCTCGAGCGAGTAGACCGGGTCGCGGCCGCCACCCTTGATCTGCGCGTCGGTGTCGGCGAGCAGCTCGATGCAGTTGGCGAGGCCCTGCTCGCTCCAGCCGGTGAGGTCACGCCGGGCACGGTCGACCTGCCACGGCGCGATGCCGAACTGCGAGGCGAGCTGGCCGGATGCCCCACGCACGCCGCTGAGCTTCGCCATCGTGCGCAGCTTGGCCGCGAACGCCGCGAGGATCGGCACCGGGTCGGCTCCGGACGAAAGCGCGTGCCGCAGCAGCACGAGTGCCTCACCGCGACGCCCGGCGATCGCCGAGTCCGCGACCTTGAACGCGTTGGTCTCGACGCGGCCGGAGTAGTACTTCTCTACGGTGACCTCGGTGATCTCTTCCGTGGCATCCGACAGCAACTGCTGGCAGGCGGCGGCGAGTTCGGCGAGGTCGTCGCTGAAGGCCGAGACGAGGGCACGCAGGGCGCCGGGCGTGATGCGGCGCTTGGCCGCCGAGAACTCGGCCGAGGCGAAGTCGAGCTTCTCGGCGTCTTTCTTGAGCTCGGTGCAGACGATCTCGATGCCGTCGCCGAGCCCGCCGCGGATGGCTTCGAGCAGCTTCTTGCCGCGCACTCCCCCGGCGTGGCGCAGTACGAGGTAGGTGTCGTCGGCCGGGTTCTCGAGGTAGCTGAGCACTTCGGACATGAATGCGTCGGTGCACTTCTCGACGCCGGTGGCACGAATCATCCGCGGCTCGGCGAACAACGACGGGCTCGCCATCGTGATGAGCTCGCCCGGTGCGTACTGGTCGGCTTCGAGGTCACTGACCTCGAGGCTCGGGTCTTCGGCCCGGAGCACGTCGCGCAGCTGGCGGATGGCGCGGTCGGCGAGGAATCCCTCGGTGCCCGACACGAGAACGACGCGAGCGGGGCGCACCTTGTTCCACGAGAGCTGCGGAATTTTGGCTGCTGCCTTGCTCGCCGTCTTTGCTACTGCCACTCTCGATCCTTCGCTGGGGTGTACCGCCAAGCCTAACGATGGTGCGAGCGTAGACGCTGCCACCGTCGCCACGACAGCGCGCGGGGGCCACCACTGTAGATCGCGAGTTGGGCGGGTGCGCTGTCAGTTGGCCTCCGCGGCGACACAAGGACCAGGCCCTGCCGGTCGGTGCGGGCTGCGGTCGTGCCAACCGTGGAGAGGATGCCGAGCAGTTCTTCGGTCGGGTGCCCGTAGGTGTTGTCGGCACCGACACTGATCAGGCCGAGCGCTGCGGATGCCGCCGCATACAGCCGCGGCTCCTGGTCGGCCGAGCCGTGGTGCGCGACCTTCACCACCTGCACCTGGGGTACCGGGCCGGCCGCGAGCATGAGAGCCTGGGACTGCTGGCCGAGGTCCCCGAGAAAGAGCGAGCTGAGGCATCCGGAGACACACTGGCCCGCCGGCTCGAACGTCATGGCGATACTCGCATCGTTGCCCGGCTCGACGCCGGCGAGGGGCGAACGCGGCCACAACATCGTCCAGCGGAGCTCGCCCAGCGCGCCGGTCATCCCCCGCTCGCCCTGCGTCACCACCGCACCGGACGCTTCCAGCGATTCGCGCAGGCGCTCATCGTCGGCCCCGTCGGTCGGGCCGACGTAGGCCTGGTCGACCATTCCCAGAACCGCATCGAGGCCGCCGACGTGGTCGAGGTCATAGTGGGTGAGCACGAGCAGGTCGAGGTGGCGGATGCCGAGGTCGGCCAGGCAGCTGCTGAGCAGGGCCGGGTCCGGGCCGGTATCGACGAGCGCGACGGCATCCAGGCTGCGCACCAGCACCGCATCACCCTGTCCAATGTCGCAGGCAGCGATTTGCCAGTCCGGCGGGCGCGACAACCGCACGACCACCGAGCTCGCGACCAGCGCCGCGATCGTCGCCGCGGCAACGACCACGGCGAGATAGAGGGCCAGCCGTCTCAGCCGGGAGCGCCCGAGCACCGCGATGACAACCAGCGCGGTCAGCACGGCGAGGATCGCCAGGCCGGGCAACCCGCCAAGCCACGGCAACTGGGCACCGGGCAGGGCCGGGAAGAATCGCGCAACTGCGGCGATCCAGGCCGCCGGCAACCAGGCGACGTGCGCGATGAACGTGCCTATCGGCGGCACGAAAGGCAGTGCGACACACGCGAGCAGCCCGAGGATCGTCGCGATGGGTGCCGCCGGCTCAGCCAGCAGGTTGGCGACCACGCCATAGGCCGGAATGGTGGAGTTCAGCAGGATGAGCACGGGCTGGCAGGCCAGCTGGGCGGCGAGCGGGACCGAGACGACCAGGGCGAGCGGCCGGGGCAGAAAACGCGCCAGCACGCGCGACAACGGGGCGGCGAGCATCAGCAGTGCGCCGGTCGCGAGCACAGACAGCACGAACCCGTAGTCCCGTGACAACCACGGGTTGGAGACCAGCAGGCCGAGCACAGCGACAGCCAGCACCGGCACGCCGCTCAACGGCCGGCCGCTCGCGAGAGCCACCAGCACGAGCACCGCCATGACGGCAGCCCGCAGCACGCTCGGTTCCGGCGTCACCAGCACCACGAACCCGACCAACACGACAACCGAAATCGCGACCCGCAGCCCCCGACGCACGCCCAAGGCCGCGCCGCCCGCCATGACCAGCCCGACCACGATGGCACAGTTGGCACCGGATACCGCGGTCAGATGGCTGAGCGACGAAGCCTTCATCGCGGTGTCGAGCGAGCTGTCGACGGTCGAGGTATCGCCGATCGCAAGGCCGGGCAGCAGGTCGCCGCCATCACCGGCGAGCTGCTGCGCCTCGCGAGCGAAGCCCGCACGCAGGTCGTTGCCCCAGGCCAGGAACCACGGGGCAGGCTCCCGTTTCTCTGCAGCGCCGCTCGCGAAGAGCAAGAACCCGATGTCATCTTCCGGTGCGGCCTCTGCCAGCCCGGCCCGCAGCTCGATGCTGGTGCCTATCCCCAGCGTTTCCGGGCTGGCCTCTTGCTCGAGAAAAACCAGAACGGGGGTCGAAACCACACTGCTCCGCTCCCCCGCCACCACTCGCACCAACGTCCCCTCGACGCGGCCGTCGGCTATCGCGCCAGAAGTCACGACAGTCGCCACGACCGACCGGTGACCTGCCGCCAGGCCAGACAGCACGGCCGGGTGCCGCCCCGCCATCGTCACGCCGGCGACCGTCGCTACGAGTGCAGCAGCAGCCAGCGAGACGGCGATCGTCGCGAGCCAGGGCGAGACCCGGGGAGCCCGGCGGGCTGCACCGATCGCACCGGCCAGCGCGAGCACGGCGGCAACCCACACCACCACGACGACGATGACCGGAAGCCCCGACACCGCAATGAACGCCGCGATCCACGCGGCCACTGCTGGCGCCAGCAATCGCAGGTCTAGTCGACGACGCCCGAGACCGAGCCGACCGGCGTCGGCACGCGGCTCGCTCACACCGTCACCAGCTCGCGAAGGCCCTCGAGAGTCTTCTCGCCTATGCCGGTCACGTTCCCCAGGTCGTCAACTGTGGTGAAGCTGCCATTGGCCTCGCGCCAAGCGAGGATGCGTGCTGCCAGCGCCTCACCGATGCCGGGAAGGGTCTCGAGCGCGGCGGCATCCGCGCTATTGAGGTTGACCGGTGCTCCCGGTGCGGCACCTCCCCCGGGGGACGCCGGCGCAACCGCGTGCCCGCGCCGGGCCACCACGATCTGTTCTCCGTCGACGAGCTCTCGCGCCAGGTTGACCGAGGCCCGGTCGGCGTGCCGGGTGAAGCCGCCGGCCGCGGCGATGGCGTCGACGGCGCGATCCCCGGCCTGGAATTCGAACAGGCCACCGTGCTCCACCTCGCCGAGGATGTGCACGAGGATCACCGCGCCCGAGGGCGACGGCGTGGGCAGTGGCGCCGTCGTCGATTGCGGAGCAGTGACAACCGAGGACGACCCGCGCGGCGCAACAGCCGACGCGACGACAGCACAGCCCAGGGCGATGAGAACCACGACTATCGCGGCACCGATGCCGATCCGCAGGCGCGGTCGCGGGCGCTCATCGAGTGGGGTCACCCGGGAAGGCTAGGGCGCGGGCCGGACCCACCGAACGAGAAACGACCCCGGTGTGCACAACGCACGACCGGGGCCGGTTCTGGACGAGAAGAGCGTTACTCCGCCGAAACGGGCTTGGTCGCGATGCTCACGACGCGCGGGGCGCGCACGATCACATTGACTATCTCGCGCCCGACGAGGGTGCGCTGCACTCCCGCGGCGGCAAGCGCGAGCTTCTCGAGCTCGTCGCTGGCGATCTTCGGCGAGACCTCGAGACGGTCACGCACCTTGCCGTCGACCTGTACGACGGCAACGACCGACTCCTCGACCAGCAGGTTCTGGTCGGGCTTGCGCCACGACGCAGCCGAAACCGTCGGGCCGTAGCCGAGCTGCTCCCACATCTCTTCTGCCGTGTAGGGCGCGAACAGGCTGAGTGCGATCGTGATGGCCTCGGTCGCTTCGCGAACCGCGGCGTCGCCGCCACCCGCTCCGTTATCGATGACCTTGCGGGTCGCGTTGACGAGTTCCATCACCTTGGCGACCACGACGTTGAACTTGAACGACTCGACGAGCCCGGGACCCTCGGCGAGGAACCGGTGGGTCAGGCGGCGAAGCGCCTTGTCTCCGGTCTTCCACTCGATCTCGGGGGCACTCGTGACGTCCTTCGCCAAGCGCCAGGCGCGCGCGAGGA
>Ga0247736_10000151_pt1 | contig 26453 bp, 27 predicted proteins | sample UWRJL193509B2_FD_180935 | JGI IMG/M metagenome (GOLD analysis project Ga0247736, IMG submission 180935) | Plant litter microbial communities from Arlington Agricultural Research Station in Wisconsin, United States - UWRJ-L193-509B-2 | ecosystem: Environmental > Terrestrial > Plant litter >...
CAGTGTAATTTTGTCATTAGTATAAGGTAAGGAAAATGGACGTTTACTACTGTTCATAGCGCGACTGTTATCCACTACCCCACGCAACCATGCAAAGCTTTCGCCATTGCGCCGCACATACCGTTTGTAATCACGTTTCTTTGAGCAATCTAATGCAAGCAAAGTACGTAATGCATCTAGCAAGGTAGTCTTCCCAGAACCATTTGGGCCGACGATAGTGACAATAGATGCGTCTAGCGGCAGGGTGAATCTTTGCCAATAATCCCAATGCACGACTTCTAAGTTGGTCAGCCTAAACATTAGGTATACCCACTAATGGATCAATTAAATTACTATTTTCTTGCAGCTGTACAGCACTCATATTATTGACTTCGTTATTATCATTCATTGAATTTCTGACACTGTCTTCTTCAACCGCTTGCAATGGCGTAACATCAATTTGCGTACGAATTAAATCACCTATTGCGCCGTTAATAATGCGCGGAGCCATTTCAGCATAATCAAAAACCAAATCAAGCAACGGTCCCTCACAAATCACTTTATTTTTGCGCTCAATTAGTCCTAAGCGCGATAACTGAGGCAGCATAAAACCAATACGCCCTTTGCCACCCAGCAATTGACCAAAATCTTCAAACAACACATTTTCTGCAATGCCGCGCGAAACATCATCGCCGACCGCCTTAACTATATTCCCAAACAATTCACTTTGGCCATCTTCTTCCTTACGCCCTAACTGACGTTCGCGTTTAGGCAAAATAATCAATGCCCACAGCACCACTAATAAAGCAACGGCATCTTTTGGCAAATTGATATTGCTAGATTGCCATTGTGCACCATCATCAAATACAGCACTTTCGGTATCACGCATTAATGCCACTGCAATATAAGCTGCAAATGGATGATCTAATAACTTTAAGCCGCATGCAGCCAGATTGCTCTCGACTTCTTGGCGAAAACTTAAATCAACTAATAACCTGCGAACCGCATCATCATTACGCGATAAGAAGCGGTTGGCAATTAATCTTGCACTGAATTGCTGAGGGCTAAGTTCCATTTAATTTGCTCCTTACAGCGTTAATCGTTCCAGCTGTGATCAATGCGATTTCATTTTGACCAACCGCTTGCAAGTCTGTAGTTTCATCATGCAGCATTACCACAGCTTGCTCGGCTAGTTCTGCCAAGTCGGCATCTACATTTTGTTCACCCAAAAAAGTTAATAATGAATATCGGTATGAAGCGGCGCTAAAATCGCCACCTACCACTACATCGGATAAAGAAACACTATGTTCGATACGCGACAACATATTATTCAAGGAGAGTAATTGCGGCGGATACTCAAATGGCACGTCTACTGACTCTTCTATTTCAACGGGTGGCGGCATTACCGATGTTTTTTTGCTGGCAATATCGCGCTCTAGAAACGCCTCTGCTTGGTCCAACATTACATCGGGTAAAGCAAAAAAAGTTTCGGGTATTTGAATTAAGTACTCGCTACATAATTCAAATAGTTTCTCTACATTTTGCGCCTTAAGCCAAGCAGCCAGTTCAGAAGAACTTAAACCACCATCTGATAACATCACACGTTGGCGGGTGATTTTTGCTAATTCATTTTGGAAAACGGATGACATTCGCATCATGCGCGATTGGTTTTGTCCGATTTTTTGAGCGATTTGCCAGCTGGCATCATCTGCAAAACCGTTTTCTGACAAGCTTTTTAGAATCTCAGTGCCGCGTTCCATCCATTTGCCAGCGGATGCTAAACGGCTTTGTGCTGCTTTAAGCCTGAACTCAGAGCCAGATTGCACCGCAAGTGAGAAATAAGCTTCTAATTCGCTCAATCGCGCGAGTAAATTTGTCAAAGTTTCTGCATTTAATTGCCCAACTGACCCGCCTGCTGCCACTTGAGAAAATAAAAAACCTAGCTCATCATCCTGCTCATTAAAGCTCAACATATTGGATAACGACGACAATATCATTCTAGCCACGCTGGATAACTGATATAGGCGACGTCCACTATCCCAAATCAACAATTCATGCTCACGCAAACGCTTAAGAACGGTTTCTAATTTAGTTTGATCAATAAAACTGAGATGGAGTGACAGGTCTTGCGGTGTCCATTCTGGCGCATCAACACGTGTAGCGATTTCGCGTAACACCGCTAAACGAATCATCACCTCTTCGCTACCGCCGCGAAAAAGTGCGATAAGTGCTTGAATGACATTGGCAGATTGTAATAATGGAAATAGTGCATCCACATCTTGCGGTTGCACATTGGGTGTTAGAAACTCACTTAATGCATTTTCATCAAAATTCTGCATTTAACTCTCTTTTTATTCTTATTAACTCATTACTCTTGCTGCATTTAAGCAACCCAGTTTTCTAACAGCAAAGCTGGTACGCGTTCAAACTCGCGCAAGTTATTGGTTACTAATACCAAGCCCTCGCTCCGTGCATGCGCGGCAATGTGAATATCATTTACACCGATTGTTTGACCTGTTTTTTCTAATGCCGCACGAATGCTGCCGTAATGTTGGGCGGCCTTTGATGAGTATGACAGTACTTCCAAGCGGCTAATAAAGTCTTCAATCACGGCGTAATTGTGTGCAGCTTTACTACTTTTTTCTGCACCGTGAATCAGTTCTGCCAACGTAATACTCGATATTGCCATGCGGCTGGCATTTTGGTTAAACGTTTCCATTACTTCAATTGGGCGACGATTAATCACGTAGATGACGATATTGGTATCAAGTAAATAGTTAATCAATCCGTTCGTCCTAATCGAAACTTTCGCGTTCAGATTGGTGCTGTGTGGCACGGGTTGCCATAAAGTCATCGGTAGCTTGTAGGCCGCCCATAAAAAAACTATCCCAGCTAGATTGCAGTGGTGCAACTATGCGCTCTTTGCCAACTGCGCGAACGGTGACTTGTTTCACATCTTCGGGCAAACGCACATCGGCTGGCAGGCGCACAGCTTGTGTACGATTGTTAATAAAAACAGTGCTAATACTCATCAGATTCATCCTTTAAAATAGAACGTATACGGCATGAGTATATAGCACGATTATTTTGATTGCAAGATGACTTTAGTTAAGATCAAAACCTTAGAATTAGGTGATAGATTGTTATTTAAAACTCAAACTCCCTGTTTCAAACTTACTTGTATAAATGGGTCAAGGTCGCCATCCAGCACACCTTGTGTATTGCCGATCTCAACATTGGTGCGTAAATCTTTGATTCGGCCTTGGTCTAATACATATGACCTAATTTGATGTCCCCAACCGATATCGGTTTTAGCATCTTCCAGCGCCTGTTTGTCGGCGTTGCGCTTATTTAGTTCTAAATTATAAAGCGCGCCTTTCAACATATTCATCGCCTCTTCACGGTTACGATGCTGGCTTCTGTCATTCTGGCATTGCACGACTACGTTTGTGGGTAAATGCGTGATACGCACGGCAGAATCGGTTTTATTGATGTGCTGGCCGCCTGCGCCTGAAGCACGATAAGTATCCACACGCAAATCGGCAGGATTAATATCGATTTCAATACTGTCATCAACTTCGGGGAAAATCTGCACGCTGGCAAAACTGGTGTGGCGTTTGGCGTTTGAATCGAATGGTGATTTACGCACCAGCCGATGTACCCCATTTTCAGTTCTTAAAGTTCCGTAAGCATAATCGCCAGTAATTTTAATAGATGCGCCTTTAATACCCGCCACATCGCCATCGGATAATTCCAGCACTTCTACTTTAAAGCCTTTGCGTTCTGCATAACGCAAGTACATGCGCAGTAACATATTGCACCAATCCTGCGCTTCTGTGCCGCCACTGCCTGATTGAAATTCAATAAAGCAATTATTGGCATCTAACTCACCCGAAAACATACGCCGGAATTCCATGGCGGCGATTTGCGTTTCAATATTTTGCGTGTCTGAGTCAACACTTAACAATGTTTCATCGTCATTTTCTTCGCGCGCCATGTCGAATAATTCTTGGCCGTCTTTTAAAGCATTCTCAAGGTTTTGCAGGTTATGCACTACCATTTCAAGCATGCGCTTTTCTTTACCTAATTCTTGCGCTTTTTTGGCGTTATCCCAAATCTTTGGGTCTTCTAATAAACCATTTACTTCTTCTAGCTTTTGCGACTTGTTTTCAAAGTCAAAGATACCCCCGAAGGGCGTGATGACGCGCACTTAAATCCGTCAGGCGATTGGCAATAATATTGAGTTGTTCGGCTTCCATTTTGGCTTGCTAATGACTAAAAAACAGCATTATACAGCAAAGGTTAAGCCTTATTTAAACGCCATTCTAAGCAATCTTATTTGAAGAAATACGCACAACTTCGCCATCTTCTTTAGTAAATTCAGTCAAGTTTATATTTTCTAAAATCTCGAACACCAATTCTGACGGCCGACACAACTTAGCGCCTTTATTTGTCGTTACAATCGGGCGGTTGATTAAAATCGGATTTTGCAACATCGCATCGATTAACACTTCATCTGACAGACTTAAATCATTCACACTAAGCGCATCATAAGGTGTACCTTTTTCACGTAACAAATCACGTGGCTTAATACCCATCAAACTGATTAATTCAACTAGCTTTTCACGGCTTGGCGGCGTTTTCAAATACTCGATCACCTCTGGTTCAACACCTGTGGCGCGTATCATGGCTAAAGTGTTACGCGACGTGCCGCAGGACGTATTGTGATAAATGGTAACTTTTTTCATGGTTTTCTCATCAGAGTTAATGCGTTATTTTCACTCGATATTTGAATAGAACTAATTTTTCTGCATGGATTTTAACATGCAATTAATGACGTTATTTGATGCAGTTTAGGCCAGCCTGCTGTAACATTATTGTCATAATTAAAACGCATGTTTAGGGAGAGTGATTTATGGCTAATGGAATATTCAGCAGACTGATGGCATCCATTTCACCGCGAAGCGACAATTACTTCAGGCAATTCAATAGCTTGGCAGACTGTGCGGTAGAAGGTTCTAAGGTGCTGGCGATGATGACTGCTGTAAATGATGCAAGCCAATTTGACGCGCAATTTAAAGAGATTTGTCGCATTGAGAGTGAAGCCGACGAATACACCAAAGACATTCTACTTTCGCTACACAAAACATTTATCACACCATTTGACCGTCGCGAGATCCGTGAATTGGCGATGGCGCTAGACGATATTATCGATTACATGGAAAACATTCCACAAAGTGCCAGCATTTATGGGCGCAGCAATTTCACACCGGAAATGGTCGCGCTTGGGCAGATTCTATTGCGCGCAGCCGAAAAAGTGCGCGAGGCAGTTAACATGCTTTCTGACATGAAAAATGCCGAAAAGATTTTACGCATTTGTGAAGAAATCAATAATATCGAAGGTGAAGCGGACCATGTGATGCGCGCAGGGATGCGTCGCTTGTTTGCAGAAGAAACCGATGCTCGCACACTGATTCGCTCCAGAGAGCTTTACGATATGTTTGAAGAAGCGGTTGATAGCTGCCAGGATGTTTCAGACGTGATTCATGGTGTGGTGTTAGAACGTATATGATCGAACACGCACTGATTATCATGGGCCTGTTGGTGTTTGTGGCCCTTATATTTGATTTTATGAATGGCTTTCATGATGCGGCAAATTCCATTGCGTTAATGGTTTCAACGCGATTATTAACGCCTCAGGCTGCCGTTGTTTGGGCAGCTTTTTTCAATTTGATCGCATTTTTATTTTTTGGCTTACATGTCGCCAATACAGTCGGTTCTGGCATCATCAATAAAGAAGTGATCGATAATGCAGTGATATTTGGCGCACTAGGCGGCGCTATCTCATGGAACTTAATCACTTGGTGGTTCGGTATTCCGTCTTCATCATCACATGCATTAGTGGGCGGTTTAGTGGGCGCTGGTTTAGCAAAAGCGGGCACAAGCGCTGTGGTGGCACAAGGCTTAATTAAAACTTCAGTGGCGATTATTCTTTCGCCTTTATTCGGGATGTTGCTGGCATTAATCTTAATGATTGCCGTGTTATGGCTGTTCGAAAAATCATCACCCTACCCAACTGAACGCCGTTTCAATAAATTGCAATTTGTGTCGTCTTCTTTATATAGCTTAGGTCACGGCGGCAATGACGCACAAAAAACTATGGGTATTATCGCTGTTTTGCTATACGCAAACGGCTATATTCAAGGCGATTTCTATGTGCCATTTTGGGTGGTGATCTCCTGCCAAATCGCTATGGCAGCTGGTACGCTATTTGGTGGCTGGCGCATTGTGCGCACCATGGGAATGGGCATTACACGCATTCGTCCATCAGGCGGATTCTGCGCGCAAACTTCTGGCGCGATTGCTTTATTCTTGGCGACGTCGCTTGGCATTCCCGTTTCCACCACACACACCATCACAGGTGCGATTATCGGTGTAGGTTTATCGCGCCGCGTTTCTGCCGTGCGCTGGGGTTTAGCATCGCGCATCGTGTGGGCTTGGGTATTAACGATTCCTTGTGCCGCATTAATTTCTGCACTTTGCTACCATCTTGGACTAGCGTTAAAAATGTAAATTCTAAAGATTCAAGTTACCTTGTAAATCAATAAATGAGCAAGAAGTACGGACTATTAAGGCCATCTGCTTCTTGTTCATATTTTTGTCATAAATTTGTCACACTACCCAACTAAAGTCCTGTCTATTCCGATTATGTATAGATAGTCGCAGTTAATTAAATGGAGATTTTATGAACACCCTGTTTGGCAAGTCATTACAAGTTGCAGCGTTAGTTGCCGCCACTTTATCAACATCACAGGTATTTGCCGCTGAAAAAATCGTTAAGATTGACGGCTCTAGTACTGTTTACCCAATTACCGAAGCAGTAGCTGAAGAATATCAAATCGCCACAAAAGTAAAAGTAACTGTTGGTATTTCTGGCACTGGCGGCGGATTTAAAAAATTCTGCCGCGGCGAAACTGACGTGCAAAATGCGTCACGCCCAATCTTGAAAAAAGAGATGGACGCTTGTAAAGAAGCAGGTATTCAATACATTGAATTGCCAGTCGCCTACGATGGCTTAACCGTTGTGGTGAATAAAAATAATGATTTTGTAAAAAGCTTAACAGTTGATGAGTTGAAAAAAATCTGGGAGCCAGCAGCACAAGGCAAAGTTAAATCTTGGAAACAAGTGAATCCAGCTTTCCCTGATACGCCACTTAAATTATTCGGCGCAGGTTCAGATTCCGGTACGTTCGATTACTTTACAGAAGCGATTGTTGGCAAAGCAAAATCTAGCCGCGGCGACTATACGGCTTCAGAAGATGACAACGTGTTAGTGCAAGGCGTGCAATCAGATAAAGGCGGTTTAGGTTATTTTGGTTTTGCTTACTTTGAAGAGAACCAAGACAAATTAAAAGCGGTGCCAATCGTTGCTAAAAAAGGTGCTGCTGCGGTAATGCCTTCATACGAAACAGTTAAAAATGGTACTTACCAACCGCTTGCTCGCCCATTGTTTATTTACGTCAATGCTGCTTCTGCTGCGTTTAAACCAGAGATCAAAGCCTTCGTTAATTTCTATCTTGATAACGCACCAACATTGGTCAAAGAAGTGAAATATATTCCATTGCCAGCCAATGAATATGCTGCTGTCAACAAACACTGGAAATCGTTAAAAGCTGGTACAGGTTTTGACGGTACACCAGAAGTCGGCATTAAAATTGAAGAGTTATTAGCACGTATTAAGTAAGTTTGCATGAATAAAAAAAGACGGCTTAATGCCGTCTTTTTTATTGTCTTTTAAGTGTTAAGTTTTGTGATATTCAAACATTGTTTCAATAGAATCTTTAAGCAAAATAAATCACGCTAGCAAATGTGACACATACAAATTGTCTTATATTTGTCACATTAATTCATTACAATAAGCACAACTTAAAGCGACCTAAAAAATAGTCGTTATTTATGTTACTCACATTCAGTAAATAGTCACAAATATAAAAGCTCCTAAACCAATGGCCATTGCAAATCAAAACACCACTATCAGTCCACGTTTAGCCAAAAATATTAAACGTAATGTACGCGAACGCATTATCGAATTTATTCTAATGATGGCAGCGTTATCTGCGGTGTTAACTACTTTTGCAATTGTTGCGGTGTTGATCTTTGAATCTTTAACGTTTTTTAAAGCTGTTTCATTGTTTGATTTTTTAACTGATACACAATGGACACCGTTGTTTGAAGATGCGCATTTTGGCATTATGCCTTTGGTTGCAGGCACATTAACCACATCATTTATCGCGCTATGTGTGGCGATTCCACTGGGTACGATTGGCGCGATTTACTTATCTGAATTCGCCAGCCATAAAGTGCGCGAAATCGTAAAACCTATTTTAGAGTTGCTAGTTGGCGTGCCAACAGTAGTTTTCGGTTACTTTGCGCTGTTATTCGTCACACCATTGTTGCAAAAAATATTCCCCGATTTACCTGGTTTTAACATGTTAGGTCCAGGTATTGTGATCGGCATCATGATCATTCCTTACATCAGCTCAGTAGCTGAAGATGCCATGCGCGCAGTACCGATGAGCATGCGTGAAGGCAGTTACGCGATGGGCGCGACACGTTTTCAAACCGCCATTAAAGTGGTCACGCCAGCCGCTTTGTCAGGCATTATCGCGGCGTATATTTTAGCGATCTCACGTGCTGTAGGTGAAACGATGGTGGTGGCAATTGCCGCAGGTCAACAGCCGAATTTGACGTTTAACCCAATGGAAAGCGCGGCGACTATCACGGCTTATATCGTGCAAGTTGCGCTAGGTGATTTACCGCACGGCAGTATTGGTTATCAAAGTATTTTTGCGGCTGGTTTAGTGCTGATGTTAATGACCTTAACATTCAATATTCTAGGCCACGTTGCACGCAAAAAATTCCGCCAGAATTATTAAATCAAACCAAATTAATTAAAACAAATATAAAGCAGCCATTAATTACTATGAATGAATTAGCTAAAAAAACGCAGATCAGTGTGCTGGACAATTTAGATAGCGTGCGTGCGATGATTCGCCGCCACAAGCGTAATGATATTTTGTTCTCTATCATCGGCTTAATCGCTTTGATGATTGGTTTGCTAACTTTATGTACGTTGTTTATTGATTTAATCGTCGATGGTTATGGCCGTTTTAATATCGACTTTTTGACTAATTTTCCTTCCCGTCGTGCTGCACGCGCTGGTTTATTATCTGCCTGGGTCGGCTCACTTTTAGTCATGTCAGTCACCTTTATAACCGCAGTGCCAATGGGCGTTGCGGCTGGTTTGTATTTAGAGGAATATGCAAAAAAAGGCTGGTTTTCAGATCTAATCGAAATCAACGTTTCAAACTTAGCTGGCGTTCCTTCTATTGTTTACGGCTTACTCGCTCTGGGATTATTCGTATACGGTTTAGGTTTAGGTCAAAGTATTTTAACCGCCGGTTTAACGTTGGGTTTACTGATTTTACCTATCGTCATCGTTTCTACACGTGAATCGATTCGTGCGATTCCAGTGGCGATTCGCGAAGCTGCTTATGCAGTTGGCGCGACTAAATGGCAAGTGGTGAAAGACCATGTTTTAAAATATTCACAAGGTGGTATTTTAACGGGCGTGATTATCGGCATGGCGCGCGCCTTGGGCGAAACAGCGCCGGTGATTACGATTGGTGCGCTAACATTTATTGCCTTTTTGCCGCCTTCGCCTATATCTGAAACGCCGCCATATCTCAATTTCGATTGGCTAACTTCTGGCTTTACCGTGTTGCCGATTCAAATGTTTAACTGGTTATCGCGCCCTGATCACGCATTCCATATCAACGCCGCAGCAACTGGTGCCATAATTATCGTTGTGACTTTATTGATGAACGGTACGGCAATTTATTTACGCTACAAGATTCGTAAAAACATTAAGTGGTAATCAATAGAGTCATTTAGAAATAAAAAGATTTAAAAATTAAAGGGTTTTTCAGGAAAAATTTATGGCCAATGTAACAACCGCAATTAAAGCAGAATCACGTGATTTAAACTTTTTTTACAGCAACGGTATGCAAGCTTTAAAAAGTGTGAATATGCCTTTGTACGAAAATAAAATCACCGCATTAATTGGCCCATCAGGCTGTGGTAAATCCACATTCTTGCGCTGTTTTAACCGCATGCACGATTTGTATCCTGGCAATAAATATCAAGGGCAAATCATGATGCATCCGGATAACACCAACATTTTGGAGCCAGGTGTCGATCCAATTGAAGTGCGCATGCGCATCAGTATGGTGTTTCAAAAACCGAATCCTTTTCCTAAATCTATTTACGAAAACGTAGCTTACGGATTACGCGTGCGTGGCGAAAAAAACAAGCGTATGGTCGATGATAAAGTGGAAGAAGCGTTAAAAGGCGGTGCTTTGTGGAACGAGGTAAAAGACCGTTTGCACGATTTAGCTTTCAACTTATCGGGCGGTCAGCAACAACGTTTGTGTATAGCACGAGCATTGGCGACAGATCCAGAAATCATGTTATTTGATGAACCGACTTCTGCACTTGATCCGATGGCTACTGCAAATATTGAGGAGTTAATGAGCGAGTTGCGCAATAAATTAACCATATTAGTGGTGACACATAATATGCAGCAAGCGGCTCGCGTGTCAGATTACACGGCTTATATGTACTTAGGCGAGTTGATCGAATATGGCGATACCGACATGATTTTTACCCGTCCAACACGTAAAGAAACTGAAGATTACATTACAGGTAAATTTGGTTAAAACTTTTTTAAGTTGAGTATTTTAAATCTCAAAATATTCAGCATAATAAAAAAGCCAGCATTGCTGGCTTTTTTATTATTAATCACTTATCACCTACATTCAATCCAACAAATATTGTGTGATTTTGAGCGTTAAGTTTGTTGTGTCTTCAATCTTGCTGGCTTGTTTAACGTGCTATTTTGCATGCCTGCAATCACCATATAATATTTAACCATGCGTTCCGCTTGCGTAGCGGCAGACCATTTTTGCTGCGCATACTTGCGTGCAGATTCGCTTAATTGCTGGCGACGTTGCGGGTTAATCAATAGGCTATGCACTTTTTGCACGAATTCAGATTCATTTTCAGTTGAAATCAGCGCTCCCTGTCCTTCTACCAAAATAGAAGCTGTGCCCAATTCCGCAATCGCTACAACTGGCGTGCCTTGCGCCATCGCTTCTAAAATAACCAGACCTTGCGTCTCACTTTTGGAGGCAAACACGAATACATCAGCCGATTTATAACAGCTATTTAATTCGGTAGCGCGATCTAAATAACCGATAAATTGCACGTTTTTTTCAATATGGTGCGCCTTAACCAATGCGCGTAAACTCGGCAAAGCAGGGCCTTCGCCAGCAATCACCAACAATACATCCGGCATAACATCGCTTAATAATTTAGCGACTACTAATAAAAATCCAATGTTTTTTTCATGCGCCACACGGCCAACATATAAAATCATCGGGCGCTCTGGCGCTATGCCATGTTTCTGTTTAAACACGTTTCCATCTGCCTCGCTAAAACTGCTTGGTTGCAAACCGGTTGCAATCACTTCCGCCAAAGTATCGATGCCATAAGTACGCAACACATCTAACATAGGCTGCGATGGCGCAACGATTGCATCTACTTGATTGCATTGTTTTTTAGAGATTAAGCGCGCTAAACCGCGTGCTGCAAATTGTGGAATCCAAGGCAGATAATGATGCAAATAATCTTCAAAAAAAGTATGGTAGGTTTCTAATACGGGGATTTGCAGCAGCTTGGATAATTTTAAGCCGACATAATGCGCAACAAATGGCGTATGAATATGCACCACATCAAAACGCTTTGCCTTCAACGCAGGAGCGATACGCAACACTTCGTTATATTTCATCAACTTATCTTCAGGATCAAAATAGATAGAACGCGCAGGCACGCGCGTGATCCATGCTTCATCATCTGTCGTTACGCCGTAATCTGGCGTAATTAAATGTACATGGTGTCCTAAGCTTTGCAATTGATAAGTAAAGGTTCGAATTGAAGTGGAAACGCCATTGACGCGTGGGAAATAAACATCAGAAATCAGTAATATATTCATTCACTTAACCATAAAATTTTTATTCATACTAGCTTTTGTTTGTGACAGATTAATGAATAGTTAAGCAACAGGTTAATAGCACGTTTTTAATAGTGCGTGTCATGCAATTATCATCGTGTTGTCATGTGAAATTCATGCACCCATGACAAAGTGGCGGGCATGAAAAAGCGTTTACTTCGTCATTTTTCCCGCAATATAGCACGCAATATTTGTTGGTGTATCCCGCTTGGTTTATTTTCGATTGATGCCAATGCGTGGGGCTTGTATACGCATATTTATTTCGCGCAATGGCTGCTCATGGCAAGCCCGCTATTAGATCCAAAGATTCAACAAGCGGTTAAAAAATTTCCCACGCTGGTTTTGGCTGGCGCTTGTTTGCCTGATTTAGCGATTATTTCTAAACATTTTCACACCACGCATCAATGGCAAAAAGCCGAATGGATGATAGAAAATGCGCATATAGAACAAGAAATTGCGATTGCAGTGGGTTACACCAGCCACCTGTTTGTGGATGTGGTCGCGCATAATCATTTTGTGCCGGCATTTGAGGCAAAATGGAAACGCATACCGTGGCTCAATAACTCGCTGATCACGCATATCGCCTCAGAATGGGCGATGGATGCACATATTGCCAAACATATCGATTTCACACCGCATCAGTTAATCCGTTTACATATAAAAGAATTAAGCGCGTTTGTAGCACCTTGCTTTTTTAATGACAATGATGAATTTAAGCCTTCACCTGCACATTTTTCTGTGCAGGCATCTGTGCATTTAACGCGACTGGCTTGGGCAGATTATGTCTTAAGGAAAAGTTATTTATCATCCGCGGTGTTAGGATTGGTCAAGCTTAGAGATAAACGATTTGTGAAAAGTTTGGAATATTATTTAGTTAAAACTAAAAATGCGTTAACGCATTTTGATCAATCCGTTCAAGGTAACCGACCAATGTGGGAGCCCGAATTAAGGCATTTGGATGCAGCCGAGATGATTGTTTGGCGGGAGAAATGTTTGAGGGATTTGACCAAGCGTTTGGCAACACCGATTCATTTTTATAATGCTACGACTGATTAAACAATTGCGAATTAAATAGCGGCTGATTAAATTCTAATTAATTCCAGTTAATCCAGCTCAACTTAACTAAAAATTTACTTGAATAATCTGGTTAACTTTCAATCTACAACATTAAATATAGCTGCGCGATAAGGTAACCGATACTTGCGCCAGCCAATACATCACTTGGGTAATGCAGGCCTAAAATCACGCGGGACATCGCTACCATCAACATAAACGGTACTAAAATAATCGCCAACGGCGGGTAATAATGCATCGCCACCATGCTGAATGCGACGGCATGCAAGGTGTGGCCAGAAGGGAAACTAAAGTGATCCAGCGGCTTGCCGATTACCCAAACATCTTGTCGAACCTGAAAAGGACGCGGCCTGTGCGTTTTTTGCTTTAACCATTTGTAAATCAGCGTACCTGTTAAACCAGCGGCCAGCATATGCAACACAGGTTTAATACCGTCAGCCTGTTGCGTGACGATAATCGCCAGCATTAAACCATACCAAAATACGCCATCGCCCAAACGGCTGATTAATCGGAACCAATCGCGAATCAAACGATATTGATTGGTGTGGCTGACGGTGACACACAATGCGCTATCTAGCGCATGCATACGGCTAAGGTACAACTGGATTCGCATCTTATTTGACATCTTATTCTCCTTACACTTGTTGATGCTGCAGTGTGTCAGGATTATATGAATGATTAATGTCAGTTAAATGAAGTTTTTTTGACGTAAGCTATTGATCTATATTAATAAATAATATTATTGTTTATTAATAATGAGCTGTTTTAATAATAGACTTAACTGAGTGTTAATTTCACTCAGTATTTTGCCCAATCCGCCAAAGCACACCGCTTGGGTCTAGCATCACGAAATCGCGCATACGCCATGGCTGTTGCTCAATTGCGCCGATATTAACGCTATATTTTTGGGCAATATTGGCGTTTTGTATCTTGTTCCACCATGCCTCTACATCTTCCACCAATAAATGCATCATCAGATTATCGGCAAAGTCTTTTACATAAAAGTCTTGCAGTAAAAAACTCACGTTTTGATGGTGAAAGTAAGCAACACCACCGCCTTCTGACGCCAATACAAAACCAATATCTTGATAAAACTGCTTAGATAATGCGTAATCTTTTGCAGGAACAAAGGCTTTAATCTCAACGGCGTTTAAATTCATTTTTATGCTGTTATTTTATTCTGCTGTGTTTTTAACAACTGCCGCAATGTCCTCAGCCAGCTTTTGTACCAATCCAGCATCTTGACCTTCTACCATCACGCGGATTTTTGGTTCAGTGCCAGAAGCACGCAGTAATACACGGCCCGTGCCATTCAGTGCTGTTTCGGCGGATTTTACAGATTTCTGAATATCCGCATGTTGTAGATCTAACTTTTCTTTAGTCGTCACATTGATTAATATTTGCGGATATAAAGTTAAACTCGCGCCCATTTCTAACAACGTTTTGCCGCTTTCAGCCAGTGCTTGCAACACTTGCAAAGCCGCGATAATCGCATCACCGCTGGTGTGTTTATCTAGCGTTAGAATATGGCCAGAATTTTCACCGCCCAATTTCCAATTTTTCTGATTCAGCAATTCCAATACATAACGGTCGCCTACATTGGCACGTGCAAAGGGTATCTGGTGTTTTTTTAGCGCATGTTCTAGTGCTAAATTGGTCATTAACGTACCGGCCACGCCACCTTTTAGCTTACCTTTGGCATATAAACCCAGCGCGATAATATACAAAAGTTGATCGCCATCCAGCAAATTACCCAAGCTATCAACCATCATCACGCGGTCACCATCGCCATCAAACGCGATGCCTAAATCGGCTTTATTCTCTAACACGGCTTTTTGCAAAGCTTGCGGATGCGTTGAGCCAACTTGTTCATTGATATTCAAACCGTCGGGTTTATTGCCGATTGCAATCACTTCTGCACCCAGCTCATGAAATACATCTGGCGCCACATGGTAAGTAGCGCCATGCGCGCAATCCAATACGATTTTTAAGCCGCGCAAATCTAATTGATTAGGGAAAGTACTTTTACAGAATTCAATATAGCGACCTGCGGCATCATCAATTCGACGCGCTTTGCCTAACTTTGCCGATTCCATTATTTGCATGGGCTTTTCAAGTTCGGCTTCGATAGCATGCTCAATTTCATCTGGCAATTTGGCACCCAGACTAGAGAAAAATTTAATGCCGTTGTCGTCATAAGGATTATGCGAGGCAGAAATAACAATACCAGCCTGCGCACGTAAAGCGCGCGTAAGATATGCCACGGCTGGTGTGGGCATTGGGCCGGTTAACAATACATCAACGCCTGCTGCTGATAAGCCGGCTTCTAAAGCCGCCTCTAACATGTAGCCAGAGATGCGCGTGTCTTTTCCTATCAATACCGATGGACGCGCTCCTTTTGGCAAATCTCTTGCACGAGCTGCAAATACACGACCGGCTGCATAGCCCAAACGCATCACAAAATCTGGCGTAATCGGGTGCTCGCCCACTTTTCCTCGAATCCCATCCGTGCCGAAATATTGTTTACTCATATTATTTACTCTTATCGTTATTGCAGTTTTAATTGATTGAATGTCTGATCACTTATGTGGTTACTGTTGAATGGCGCTGACTATTTTTAATGCCTCTACTGACGCTTTAACATCATGTACGCGCATTATTTTAGCACCAACCATTGCCGATATAACCGATGCTGCCACGCTGGCATACAGTCGCGCATCCACATCATGCCCTGTGACTTGTCCTAATACAGATTTGCGTGATAGCCCAACTAATAGCGGTTGGCCTAATGATGAAAAACTCGCGAGATGTTGAATTAACGTAATATTGTGCGCGCGCGTTTTACCGAAGCCAAATCCAGGGTCAAGTAAAATGCGGTTTTTTGCAATATCGACCTCTTCGCAAGCAAGCAATCTTAGCTGCAAAAATGCTTTAACTTCAGCGACTACATCATTATATTGCGGATTGATTTGCATAGTCTGCGGCGTACCTTGCATATGCATTAAACACACACCAACATCGGAAGCTGCAACAATATTCAGCGCTTCATCTTCCTGCAAAGCACGCACATCGTTAACAATACTGGCACCCGCATTAATCGCCGCTTGCATCACTTGCGGCTTGTAAGTATCTATAGAAATTGGAATGTTGACCTGCTTAACCAAACCTTCAATCACAGGAATCACGCGGTCTAACTCTTCTTGCAAACTCACTGGCGTTGCATTTGGACGAGTGGATTCACCGCCAATATCCAGAATATCTGCACCCTCATCTATTAAAGTTAAAGCATGCTCAATGGCTAAATGCGTCTGCGTAAATTTGCCACCATCCGAAAATGAATCGGGTGTCACGTTCACAATGCCCATCACATGCGGGCGATTGAGATTAAGCTGAAATTTTCCACAGTTAAAAATCATTAATTTGTAATTGATAACACATAATAAATAAGGGCTGGAACGAATCCAGCCCTTATTTTAACACCACTTAGATTTGTGTATTAATCAGCGCCTAATACAACCACCTTAACACTAAAATCTACTCAGTTTTTGCAGCTGGCTGTGGGACAGGTGTTGTAGTGGTTCCAGAAGATCCACCATTATCCGTTGGCTTAACTTTTGGCTGGCGCGGTTTAGGCGCACGCACTGGCAAGCCAGCCATAATGTCGTTGATTTGATCCGCATCAATCGTTTCAAACTCCATCAGCGCAGCTGTCATCGCTTCTACTTTATCGCGATTATCTTCTAACAATTTACGCGCGACATTATATTGCTCATCCAAAATACGGCGGATTTCAGCATCTACTTTTTGCTGCGTCGCTTCACTGACCGTTTTAGAACTCATGTTGCCGAAAAACGAATCTTGCTCGCTACCCGCATAAACCATAATGCCTAACGCATCACTCATGCCGTATTTAGTCACCATATCACGCGCTAACTTAGTTGCACGTTCAAAGTCATTCGATGCGCCAGTACTCATTTGATGCATAAAGATTTCTTCAGCGATACGACCACCAAATAAAATCGAAATCTCTTCTAACATCTTGTCTTTATAGTTACTGATGCGATCAAACTCTGGCAACTGCCACGTTAAACCTAATGCCCAACCACGCGGCATAATGGTCACTTTGTGCACAGGATCTGCTTTTGGTAAAAGCTTAGCAACCACTGCATGCCCACTTTCGTGATACGCCGTATTACGACGTTCCTCTTCACGCATCACCATCGATTTACGCTCAGGGCCCATATAGATTTTGTCTTTAGCATCTTCAAAATCTTCCATATCTACTGTACGTTTACTGCGACGTGCCGCAAATAAAGCCGCCTCATTCACCAAGTTTGCCAAATCTGCACCACTAAAACCAGGCGTACCGCGTGCCAAAATGTCTGCTTTTACATCTGGGTCAATTGGCACTTTACGCATATGTACTAACAGGATTTGTTCACGACCTTTAATATCCGGCAAACCAACCATCACTTGACGGTCAAAACGACCTGGACGTAATAAAGCTTTATCTAATACATCTGCTCTATTGGTCGCAGCAATAATAATCACGCCAGAACTCGCTTCAAAACCATCCATCTCAACCAATAACTGGTTCAATGTTTGCTCACGTTCATCATTACCGCCGCCAGTGCCCGCACCACGGCTACGACCTACCGCATCAATCTCATCAATAAAGATGATGCAAGGGGAGTTTTTCTTGGCGGTCTCAAACATATCACGTACACGCGCCGCGCCCACACCGACAAACATTTCCACAAAATCTGAACCAGAAATTGAGAAAAATGGCACTTTTGCTTCGCCAGCAATCGCACGTGCAAGCAATGTTTTACCAGTACCTGGAGGACCCACAAGTAATACGCCACGTGGAATACGACCACCTAGCTTTTGAAATTTAGTTGGCTCTTTCAAAAAGTCGACTAATTCAGTCACTTCTTCTTTGGCTTCATCGCAACCAGCTACATCGGCAAAAGTCGTTTGATTTGAGCTTTCGTCTAATTGACGTGCTTTGCTTTTACCAAATGAAAACGGTCCACCGCCCTTGCCGCCGCCCTGCATTTGACGCATAAAGAAAATCCACACGCCAATGAGTAAAATCATTGGGAACCATGACATGAAAAGCTCTAACAATACAGAGCGCTGTTGTTCTGGCTTAGCTTCAACAACGACGTTATATTTTAGTAAGTCATTCACCATCCATAAATCGTTCGGCGCATAAGTGCTAAATTCTTTGCCATCCTGCGTTTTTCCATGCACAACACGGCCATCAATTTGCACTTTGGCAATACGGCCATCTTTCACTTCTTGCATGAATTGTGAGTAAACCATTTGGCTGTCTGCCTTGTTAGATGCGCCAAATTGATTGAACACCATCATTAGCACAAGCGCTACGGCTAGCCAAATTGCGATACTTTTTGCGATATTATTCACTTGCCCATTCCTTAAAAATTGGGGAATTTAAGTCATTAACTGCTAACTTATTTTAAACCATTTCAATTGTACACACTGTTAATTTATTAACACTACTATCAACACTGTGTTGCATATATGAAGACTTAAGCCTTTTTATTCAAGGGCTTTTTTGTTCAAACCGAGTAGATACACTTCGCTACTACGATCGCGTGATGCTTTTGGCTTACGCGTAACCACTTTGCCAAATTGTAAGCGCATCATTTTAACGATTTCTTCAAAACCAGAACCAATAAAAACTTTGACTAAAAAATGTCCGTCTGGTTTCAACCACACCGAACTAAATGCTAATGCCAACTCGGTTAAATATGCTGAACCAGCTAAGTCAACATCTTTAATACCACTTATATTGGGTGCCATATCCGCAATTACAAGGTCTACTTTTTTTCCATTTAGGCTATTTTCGAGCTCTTTTAAAACCGCGTCCTCACGAAAATCGCCTTGTATAAAAGTCACACCGGGAATCGCTTGCATCTCTAAAATATCCAAGGCAATCACATTGCCCTGCCCTTTCAATCGTTGCACCGCTACTTGCGACCAACTACCAGGCGTTGAACCTAAATCAACAATGGTCATACCTGGCTTGATTAATTTATCTTTGTCATCAATTTCAATTAACTTATAGGCGGCGCGCGCGCGATAGCCTTCTTTTTGGGCGCGCTTAACAAACTCATCGTTCAGATGTTCTTGCATCCAGGCTTTACTGGTTCTTGTGGGCTTCAAAATGTTATGTGTTTCAAGATATAAAGTGTTTCAAAATGTAGTGTGTTTCAAGTTAACCGCCTGTAAATAAGCGTTTTTGCGGAATGGAAAATTCAAACTAAATAGCTTTCAAATCAATAACGGTTGTTCATGATAAAATAACGCATTATTTTAAAGGTTAACCAATGAAACTCAGCACTAAACAAATTGCGCATTTACGCGGCTTAGCACATAGCTTAAACCCTGTTGTAATGATAGGCAATAATGGCATGACAGAAAGCATTTTAAAAGAAATTGAGCTTAACTTAAATGCGCACGAATTGATTAAAGTGCAAGTGGCTGGCGATGACCGTGATGCGAGAAAAGCTTTGTACACAGAAATTTGCACAAAAACGAATGCAACTCCAGTGCATCATATTGGTAAACAATTGGTATTTTATCGTGCAAGCAGTACGGTTAAAGAAAAAGCTAAGGTTGTCATTCCAAAGCATTAATACTGAAAAATTCTGCAAAACTCGTTTTTGTTACCTGACTTTTAATACAACAACAAAACCTAATAAGCATTCTAATAAATAGGCCACACTGGCTACACCATGCCAGGTTTTAAATCGGCTGGCAAAAACGCTTTGCATCACATCATTTGGCATTGCGGCATGTTTAAGTTGCGCTAGCAAAGGTTGAATGCCGAAATGTCCAGCTAATACCAAAAGCAACATCACGAATACTGCCCAGAAAAAACCTTGTTTTAATGCGGCAGTGCCGTAATCCATCAAACGGTAAATCAGCAGGTAAGTGGCACTGGCCATGCCGATATAACTCACGATAGTAAATAAACGTCCTGCCAAACTGCCTGCTAACTGCTTATCTCGCAACGCGTCAAATAGCACGTAAGCAGTTAAGCCCGTCGTCCAAAGTGCGCCTACCCATAACGTGATAACAATCAGATTAATTCTAGATAACATTGGTTTAAATTTTCAATTAATTCAGAATTTTTTTAATACAACTAGATGTAAAGCACGTCTAAAACTTCATATTCTTTAATGCCACCTGGCGCTAACACTTCTGCCACATCACCTGCGGATTTACCGATTAAAGCACGCGCGATTGGTGAGCCAACTGAGATTTTTCCGCCTTTGATATCAGCTTCATCTTCGCCGACAATCTGATAAGTTTTATTATCACCAGAATCTAAATCCTCAATATTCACGGTTGCGCCAAATACTACGCGGCCTTCAGCGTGCAAAGTTGCAGGATCAATCACTAACAAGTTAGATAATTTTGATTCCAGCTCAGCGATACGGCCTTCAATAAAACTTTGTTTTTCTTTAGCTGCTTCGTACTCCGCATTTTCAGATAAATCGCCTTGCGCGCGTGCTTCTGCAATTGCTTGAATCACTGAAGGACGATCGACGCTACGTAAACGCAACAATTCTTCTTTGAGTAGCTCTGCGCCTTTAACGGTAACGGGAATTTGAGTTAATGCCATGCTGTAAGACCATTCTAAATATGAGTAAAAAAATAAACCACACCCAAGATGAGCGTGGTTTTAAGAAATCGATAAATTAAAGTGTATTTTAGATAAGCTTTTTATGCAAGCTTAAGCGTCGTTCGTTTAGATATTAATTCGTTAGCGATTAATCAGACTTAACACTTATTTTTGCCTAATTTTATGCCAGTTTTTTATGCGAGTTTCTTATGTAAATCTTGTAACGATTCAACATTCAACTCTTCCATATGCGCCATGCCGATACACGCAGCTTTTGCACCTGCAAGCGTTGTGTAATAAGTCACTTTGTTTTGCAAAGCACTGCGACGAATCTCGTAAGAATCAGCCACGGCTTTTTTATCTTCAGTCACATTCACAATAAAGCTGATTTCGCTATTCTTAATCATATCAACGATATGCGGACGACCTTCCGCCACTTTATTGACTGGCGTAACGGTTAAGCCGTGCGCGATTAATGCTTTTGCTGTGCCTTTAGTCGCGACTAAAGTGAATCCCAGTTTAGCTAAGTCTTGCGCAATATCCACTACTTTTTGGTGATCTTCATTACGTACACTAATGAATGCGCGGCCGCCTTTTGGCAGTTTTGCTGATGCACCCAATTGCGATTTAACAAACGCTTCCGCAAAAGTCGCGCCAACACCCATTACTTCACCTGTCGATTTCATTTCAGGCCCTAGAATCGTATCAACGCCTGGAAATTTAATAAACGGAAATACCGCTTCTTTAACAGAGAAATAAGGTGGAATCACTTCTTTTGTCACGCCTTGCGATTTCAAACTTTGGCCAGCCATACAACGTGCGGCGATTTTAGCCAGTTGTAATCCACAGGCTTTAGACACAAACGGTACGGTTCTTGAAGCGCGCGGATTCACTTCAAGCACATAAACTGTTTCACCTTGAATCGCAAACTGCACATTCATCAAACCTTTTACGCCTAAAGCCTTGGCCATTTGCACGGTTTGCACACGCAACTCATCTTGCAATGCTTCGCTTAAATTATATGGTGGCAATGAGCAGGCAGAATCGCCCGAGTGCACACCAGCTTGTTCAACGTGCTGCATGATGCCGCCAATCAATACATCTTCACCGTCACAAATTGCGTCCACATCGATTTCTAACGCATCGTTTAAAAAGCGATCAAGCAATACTGGAGATTCGTTAGACACTTTCACCGCTTCACGCATATAACGTTCTAGCTGACTTTGCTCATGCACGATTTCCATGGCGCGACCACCTAATACATAACTTGGGCGTACGACTAACGGATAACCAATCTCAACAGCAGCGATTAATGCGGCTTCTGGCGTACGTGCGGTGCGATTTGGCGGCTGTTTCAAACCGAGTTCATGCAACATTTGTTGGAAACGCTCGCGGTCTTCCGCTCTGTCAATCGCATCTGGTGTTGTACCAATAATTGGCACACCGGCTTTTTCTAAATCACGCGCCAATTTTAGTGGCGTTTGACCGCCATATTGCACGATCACGCCAACTGGTTTTTCGATATGCACGATTTCAAGCACGTCTTCTAACGTCACTGGCTCGAAATATAAGCGATCTGAAGTATCGTAATCGGTAGAAACCGTTTCAGGATTACAGTTAACCATGATGGTTTCGTAACCATCTTCGCGCATGGCAAACGCGGCATGCACACAACAATAGTCGAACTCAATACCTTGCCCGATTCGATTTGGCCCGCCGCCCAATACCATGATTTTTTTCTTATTGGTTGGCTGCGCTTCGCATTCCTCTTCGTAACTGGAATACATGTAGGCTGTATCCGTCGCAAACTCCGCCGCGCAAGTATCAACACGTTTATAAACAGGGCGAATATTCAGATTTTGACGATATTCGCGAATAGTGTGTTGATCCGTCGCTAACAATTTTGCCAAGCGCCGATCAGAAAAACCACGGCGTTTTAATTGGAACAATGCATCGCAATCTAAATCGGTGATTTTTTGACCAGTTAATGCGGTTTCGCGGTCGATAATGTCTTTAATTTGCGCCAAAAACCAAGGATCGATTTTGGAAATATCGAAGATTTCCGCAATTGTTAATCCTTGACGTAAGGCATCGCCTAAATACCAAATACGCTCTGGGCCAGGCTCACCCAATTCTTTGGTGATACGGTCGATGTCATTTGTGATTGAATCCAAACCATCCACGCCAACTTCCAATCCGCGCAATGCTTTTTGGAACGACTCCTGGAATGTGCGTCCAATCGCCATCACTTCGCCAACAGACTTCATTTGCGTGGTTAAACGTGAATCAGCTTGTGGGAATTTTTCAAAAGCGAATCTTGGTATTTTAGTGACGACGTAATCAATACTCGGCTCAAACGAAGCAGGTGTTTGGCCGCCTGTAATATCATTTTTCAATTCGTCCAGCGTAAAACCAACCGCTAATTTAGCAGCCACTTTTGCAATCGGGAAACCAGTGGCTTTTGAAGCCAATGCAGATGAACGCGATACGCGCGGGTTCATCTCAATCACAATCATGCGGCCATCATCGGGGTTAATGGCAAATTGCACGTTAGAACCGCCAGTATCCACACCAATTTCGCGCAACACAGCTAAGCTGGCGTTACGCATAATTTGATACTCTTTATCGGTTAAGGTTTGTGCAGGCGCCACGGTAATGCTGTCGCCGGTATGCACGCCCATCGGATCCAGGTTTTCAATCGAGCAAATGATGATGCAGTTGTCCGCTTTATCGCGTACCACTTCCATCTCATACTCTTTCCAACCTAGCATTGATTCTTCAATCAATAGTTCTTTGGTTGGCGAAGCGTCCAAACCGCGTTCACAAATGGTGATGAATTCTTCGCGATTATAAGCAATTCCGCCACCGCTGCCGCCCATAGTAAATGAAGGACGAATAATCGCTGGATAGCCGATGCTGGCTTGTACTTGTAAGGCTTCTTCCATGGAATGCGCAATACTGGAACGTGCAGAACCCAAACCGATTTTGGTCATGGCTTCTTTGAATTTCTGGCGATCTTCTGCTTTATCAATCGCTTCTTTTGAGGCACCAATCAGTTCAACGTTATATTTAGCCAACACGCCATGCTTATCCAAATCTAAAGCACAGTTAAGCGCAGTTTGGCCGCCCATGGTAGGCAATAAAGCATCTGGCCGTTCTTTGGCGATAATCTTTTCAACCACGCGCCAAGTAATCGGCTCAATATAAGTCGCATCAGCCATTTCAGGGTCGGTCATAATGGTGGCGGGATTAGAATTCACCAAAATGACGCGGTAACCTTCTTCACGCAACGCTTTACAAGCCTGTGCGCCAGAATAGTCAAACTCGCACGCTTGACCAATGACGATCGGGCCGGCGCCGATGATAAGGATAGATTTAATGTCGGTACGCTTAGCCATTACGCTGCTTCCTTTTTCTGCATAAGCGATATAAATTGATCAAACAAATAGCTCATTTCGGTTGGCCCCGGGCTTGCCTCTGGATGACCTTGAAAACTGAATGCTGGCTGATCCGTACGCGCAATACCTTGCAGGCTACCGTCAAATAATGAAATGTGCGTGACTTTGATATTAGCAGGCAATGTTGCTGGATCTGCCGCAAAGCCATGATTTTGACTGGTGATGTAAACACGCTTAGTTTCCACATCTTGCACAGGGTGATTAGCGCCGTGATGACCAAATTTCATCTTCAATGTTTTAGCACCACTGGCCAAAGCCAATAATTGATGGCCTAAACAAATACCGAATGTCGGAATGCCAGTATCTACTAATGTTTTGATTGCTCTAATGGCGTAATCGCAAGGTTCAGGATCGCCAGGGCCATTAGCTAGAAAGATACCATCTGGTTTGTAACTCAACGCTTCTTCTGCGGTGGCTTCTGCTGGCAAAACGGTGACTTTACAGCCGCGCGAAACCAGCATGCGCAGAATGTTTTGCTTAACGCCGTAATCAAAAGCAACCACGTGAAACTTGGTTTTCTCAGGCTTTTCAAAACCTTTACCCAACGCCCATTCGCCATCACTAAATTCATACGCTGTTTTACAGCTAACGACTTTTGCTAAATCCATACCTGCTAAACCAGGAAAACTTTGCGCCAGACTTAACGCTTTTTTTACTTCAATATCTTGAGTAGCGTTTTCGCCAGCCAAAATACAGCCAGCTTGCGCACCTTTTTCGCGCAAAAGGCGTGTTAACTTGCGCGTATCGATATCGGCAATCGCCACCACATTATTGGCGACCAGATATTCAGATAAGGTTTGAGTGCTACGGAAATTAGATTCCAAAAGCGGTAAGTCACGAATGATCAAACCAGCCGCATATACGCTGTTCGCCTCGACATCTTCAGGGTTTGTGCCTGTATTGCCAATATGCGGATAAGTCAGTGTAACGATTTGTTTGGTATAAGAAGGATCTGTCAGGATTTCCTGGTAGCCAGTCATCGCAGTATTGAATACCACTTCGCCGACTGTATGTCCAGAAGCACCAATTGAAATGCCTTTAAAAACAGTCCCATCTGCTAACACTAAAACCGCTGGAATTGTTTTCGACACCTTAAAGCTCCTTTATTATGATGCACGCACATCAATTGATAGATGTGCAAAACGGGAAAAGCTTTATAAACTCTTCCCGTTTTCAGAATTAAGACATTATAGTCGCAATTCACTTTTACCTCAAGTTCAGACTGAACAATTTCCTATCTCGCAGTATCAGCAATCGAGCAAAAAGTAGACTGTTATCAGACGATTCTGACATAAAGTTAAGCTCAATACTGATGTGTGAGGTAACAATTAAAGTTTTAAATAGCGACATGTCATTTAAATGCATTTATTTAAAGCGTATTAAAAGACTATTTCATTTTAATTAACAATTAGACTAAAGGAATAATCATGAATTGGGATCAAATTGAAGGCAATTGGAAACAATTAAAAGGTAATGTTAAAGAGCAATGGGGCAAATTAACTGATGATAATTTAGATGTTATTGCAGGCAAACGCGACCAACTAGCTGGCAAAATTCAAGAAGCTTATGGCGTTAACAAAGAAGAAGCAGAAAAACAAATTTCTGACTGGGAACGTAAAAATAAGTAATTGAATGCGGTTTCAAAGCAGTACAAATGTAATGTTTGTACTGCTTTTTATATTTAAGCATCAAGAATAAAAATGGTAACAAGCTGAAAATTTAATATTTTTGCTTCGCAACAAAGTACAATTTATTGAAACGTTAATTACTAAAATTAAAATTTAAAATAATTTATTAAAAGGGAAACAACATGTCCTCCATTATCGGTTTACTTATATTAATCTTAGATATATTCGCAATCATCAAAATCATTCAAAGCTCAGCTTCTGGTACAGAAAAAATATTGTGGATTCTAGGCGTGTTATTCTTCCCTGTACTCGGCTTAATAGTCTGGTATTTTGCTGGCCCAGGTGGCAAAAAGATATAAAATCTACTTTTGAATATGAATGTTAATGACGCTTACTGCGTCATTAACAATTTAGAACTTTCAAAATCAGTGTTATCAATTTATTAAGGAAAATCACATGCATGTAAGTTTTGAACAAGCGCAACAAATCATTGATAAAGCAGTAGAAAAATCTAAAGAAATCGGCGT
>Ga0247736_10000153_pt1 | contig 26241 bp, 29 predicted proteins | sample UWRJL193509B2_FD_180935 | JGI IMG/M metagenome (GOLD analysis project Ga0247736, IMG submission 180935) | Plant litter microbial communities from Arlington Agricultural Research Station in Wisconsin, United States - UWRJ-L193-509B-2 | ecosystem: Environmental > Terrestrial > Plant litter >...
TAACCAGCCGAAGTGGTTCATTACCGACAACTGCGTCAACTTCATCCGAGAGATGAAGGGTCTGCGGTGGGCGACGTACAGCTCGGCCAAGATGCGGTTCGACCAGAACAAGCAGGAGACCGTTCACAAGAAGAACGACCACACCTTCGACAGCGCGCGCTACTTCGCCACGTTCATGCCGGATCTCGGCCCCGAGCCCGCGCCGCGCGTTTTCATCATCCCCGGCCCGTCGCTTCCCGGCGAGACGTACGATACGATGCTCTTGAAGCAAGTGCGTGACCCCAGCATCGAGGTCATGTGGGATCAAGATGAGACCGGCTCGGAGTGGTCAACCACCGAGAGTTACGATTCACTCTACGGATAGGAGCCCATCGTGGCCGAAGCAAAGACCGAACCGCTCTACAACCCCAACGACCGCTTCGGCGACCGTGACGGTGGCCCCTACGCCGATCAGGTGGAGGCCATTCAGGCCGAGAAGCGCCGCGCAGGCATCGAGGGTCGCGAGCCCGACTACGACAACCTTCAGCCGACCGCAGGCATCCCGGCCGTGACGGCCGCGCAGCTCGCTGTGCTCAACGGCACCACGGGCTTTTCCGAACCGACGCCGATCGGCGAGACCGCAGTCGTCGAGGTCGAAGAGGCCAAGATCACGAAGGCGTCGACCGACGAGCAGAAGATCGAGGCCGCGCAGACGAAGGCTCTCGCCAAGGACGAGACGCCCATCCCGTCGCAGGAAGTCGCGAAGACGGTCGAAACGAAGTGACCGGCGATACTGGGGACAGCAGGTTTCAGCGCTACGACGCGCCGCCTGCTGCCCCCGGTAAATGCCTCATCTCGGGCGCGACTCGGGATCTGGTAGATACCGGGATTTCGATGCAGTACTACGGTGCTGTGTACCTCCATGTCGATGTGATCCGCGAGCTGGCCGAGGCCGCGGGCATTGTCGGCGCGACGCCCGAGGGCGCCTTCCAGCACGAACAATGGCGGCTTCAGGGCTACGCCGAAGCGGTAAAGGACGACTACAGTGGATCTCTTCGCGCTCTCATTCGGGAGCTTGGCACTGCTGCTGATCGTCTTGACGCTGCTGCTCACCCGGCTGCACCGTCGACAGATGCGAGCCCTGCTGTCGATGCAGCAGAAGGTGAATCTGCAAGCGGCGCTGGCGAGAGCGGAGCAGGAGAAGACGCACCGGGAGACGCTGCTGGAACTCCAGCGGCAGCACCGGAAGGGCCGGAAACGCGACAAGAAGCTGATCGAAAGCCTGCTGTCCAATCAGACAACCCTTTCGCAGACGTACTCTGAGGTCACCCGAGAGCAGATCGGCGTCAACGAGCGCCTGACTGCTCTCGTGGCGGCCAAGGACGTACTCTCGTATCAGGGCATCGTGACTATGCAGCCCGACGACCAGTACACTAACGGTGAGGTCTTCGATCCGTCTGACGAGGCCGAGGCCGAACGTCTAGCAGAGAGAGACCCCTCCGGTGGCAACTTCGATCGAATCGAGCTTGATGTCTTCGACGACATCGCCAGCATCGACCCAGAGTTCTTCTCCGTCCCCGGTGACCGACCCGGAGCAGAAGGCGTCTGAGATCAAGCGATTCCGCAAGTCGGACGCAGGCAAGGCACTCATCGCATGGGTGCACAGCGAGTACGGGAGGGCCAAGACGGGCCGCTCCCGTACTCAGCTTCAGTGGCACAAGAACATGGCCATGTATTCCGGCCAGCAGAACCTCGCGTTCACGAGCGAGAAGACGGCCGAAGGCTTCGCGAACAAGCTGGTTGCCCCGCGGGCGCCGTACTACAAGATGCCCAAGACGATCAACCGCACTCGCGGCATCGTGCGCACCGAGATGGCCAAGCTGCTCAGCCAGCGGCCGACCACTGTCGTCGTCCCGGCCAGCGCCGACGACGAAGATCTGCGTATGGCGCTCGCCGCCGAGCAGGTCAACGAGAGCTACGTCAACAAGCGCCACCTCCTGAACCACATGGAGCGCGCGGTGTGGTGGGCCTCGGTCACCGGCAACGGCTTCCTGAAGACGTGGTGGGATCAGTCCCTCCCCGACAAGGATTCCGGCGACATGGGTGACATCCGCTACGGCAGCGTCACCCCCTTCCACCTTTTCGTGCCCGACCTCCGCGAGGTCGACATCGAGGATCAGCCGTTCGTCATCAACGTGCAGACCAAGCCGGTCGAGTGGTGCAAGAATGCGTTCGGCGCGCTGCTCGAAGATGACGTGAGTGATAAGTTCCAGCCGAGCACGACGGGCGAGAACGACATCCTCGAAGCTGGGTACCTCAACCTCGACAACAAGGAAAAGCCCGACTCGTGCATCATCTACGAGGTCTGGATCAAGCCGGGCGCCACGAACCACCTGCCCAACGGCGGCCTGCTGACCCTTGTCGACGACATCCTCGTGAGCTTCACCGAGAACGGCCTCCCCTACGCGCACGGCATGTATCCGTTCACGAAGATCGAGAGCATCCCCTCGGCCAAGTTCTACGCCGACAGCACGCTCAACGACACGAACGGGCTCCAGCAGGAGTACAACGAGCTGCGCACCGCTATCCACCACGCCGGAAAGCTGATGGCCAAGCCGCAGCTCATGGCCGAGCGCGGAACGGTCATCGTCTCCAAGATGACGAACGAGCCGGGCGCCGTGATCGAGTACAAGCCGGGCCGTCAGGCGCCGACTCCGCTGCCGCTCACGCCGCTGCCGCAGTACTACGTCGACCAGCAGGATCGCATTCTGTCGGACATGGAAGACGTGTCGGGCCAGCATCAGGTGTCGAAGGGCTCGGCGCCCAGCGGCCTCACCGCGGGAACGGCCATCACCGCGCTGCAAGAGCGCGATGACGCCTACCTCACGACGACCTTCAACTCCGTCGAGCGCGCGTACGAGAAGATCGGCCAGCAGACCATCGGCCTGTTCGTCGAGTACGTCGACATTCCGCGGGCCATCAAGGTCGGCGGCGCCGAGGCGAGCTTCGACACGCTGCTGCTGAAGGGCGGCGACCTCCAGAACTCGACCGACTTCCGAGTGGAGTCCGGTTCCGCTGTCGGCCAGTCGAAGGCCGCCAAAGAGGCGTACGTCATGGATCTCTTCAAGCTCGGCGCGCTCGACCGCGACGAGATGCTGGAGCTGATCTCGGTCGGCGGCGTGCAGAAGGTGACCGACCGGCTGAAGGTGGCCGAGCGTCAGGCGCAGCGCGAGAACATCAAGATGAAGAAGCTCGACCCCGCGCAGATCCAGCAGGCGGCCGAGGAGTTCGAGATGGCCGCGGGCGATCCGATGAGCCCCATCGGTGTGAACATGGCGCCCGACCCGCTCGCACCTGTCGACGAGATGGCTCAGCAGCAGAAGCCCATGAGAGCCGGGCCAATCGTGAAGGTCAACAACTGGGACAATCACGCCATCCACATCGCGACGCACAACGCCTTCCGCATGGGTCAAGAGTTCGAGATGCTGCCCGACGAGGTGAAAGAGGAGTTCGAGCTTCACGTCCAGCTCCATAATCAGATGCTTGCGGCCGACATGCAGATGGATCAGCAGGCGGCCATGATGCAGCAGGGCGGCGACCCCGCGGCTGCTGGAGAGCAGGCACCTCCCGGTGCTACGATGGCTGGCAACGGCAACGTGCCAGACGTGGCCCCGAGCCAAGACGAAGGATAGACACCATGGCAGACTTCGACATCGCCAACGACGGGTACAACCCGACGAACATCTGGTCACCTCTCCAGAAGCCCAGCATCGCTGGTCTGAAGGCAGCTCTGACCGCATTCAACGCCACCACATTCAGCGCGAGCAAGCTCAACCTGATGAGCCGGAACGACATGCTGTACGCCGCGCGCGTCAACGGCGTCGCCGTACCGGGTATCTAAGTAGATTCTCACTGCAAGTTAGGCCCTGTGTCGTTTGACACAGGGCCTTTCGCATGGGCATACTTATCTCAATCGCTAAGGCCCATGAAAAGGTACGGCAAAAAGGAGAATTGAATTGAGCATGCCTGAAGGTACAGACCAGCAGAGCACCGAGGACACCACTTCTCAGGAAGTGGAAGCAGCTCCCGCAGCGCCAGCAGGTACAGGGCCGGAAGCCCCTTCGGAAAACCCGGAGTGGAACTCATTCAAGGAAAAGCTCGGTCCGATCCAGTACGAGGCCGTCAAACCTCTCTTGCGAGAGAACGACATCCGCGTGCAGCAGATGACCCAGAAGATCCACGGCGAATATGCGCCGCTGAAAGCCTTCGACAAGTTCAAGGACGTAGACCCCACGCGGGTCGAAATCGGCATTCAGCTCGCAGATATGCTCGACAGCGATCCCGTCGCCTTCTACAACATGCTCAGTCAGAACCCCCGCATTGCAGCCTCGCTGCAAGAGCTGGCTGGCGAGGGTGCAGAAGAGGATGGCGAGACCGGTTTCGAGGAGTATCAAGACCCGCGGATCGACCAGCTCGCAGAGCAGCAGGCGCAGTTTGAAGCCTATGTTCAGCAGCAGGAGCAGCAGCGCGTCGATCAGGCCGCTGATGCTGAACTGGACACGGAACTGACCGGGCTGAAGGCAGCTCATCCGAACTACGACGCCGACGATCTGAAAGAGATCATCGGCCGCGCTGCCCAGATTGCGACGACCACCGGCCGCGTCCCCGCCCTCGAAGCGGTGGCGCAGCAGTACGACGCTCTCATCAATCGCAAGCTCCAAACTCCCCGCGCCGGTAGCCTCGCTCCACAGGTGATGCCGACGAACGGTGGAGTCCCCTCGGCCAACCCCCAGCAGAAGCTCGGGGAGCTGTCGAGCAAGGACACCTCCCACCTCGTCGCAGACCTCCTGATGAAGAACAAGGCTGCCTCTCAGTAACGAAAGGCTCCAATCATGGGTGCAACTCTTGCCACCATCGACCCGTACCTCAAAGAGGTCTACCGCGGCCGTATCCGCGAACAGCTCCAGTCCGAGACGCTTCTCCTGAAGCGCATCGAGTCGTCCAGCGATGGCGTCACCTCCGAGATCGGTGGAAAGTACGTCACCTTCCCGATCCACACTCGCCGCAACTCCGGTATCGGAGCCCGCAACGAGAACGAGGCTCTCCCCGTCGCCGGTCAGCAGGGCACCGCGGCAGCCCGCGTCAGCCTGAAGTACCTGTACGGCCGTGTCGGCCTCACGGGTCAGGCCATCGAGCTGTCGGACTCCGACCCCCGTGCGTTCGCCAAGGCGCTCACGTACGAGATGGACGGCCTGAAGAACGACCTGAAGAAGGACTTCAACCGCCAGCTCTACGGCACCAACGTCGGTACGATCGGCACCATCCGCGCCGTCGTCACGTCGACCGTTCTCCCCGTGGACGACGCTCGCGCCTTCCAGCTCGGTGAGCAGGTCGACCTCGTGACCCTGCCGTCGACCGTCGCCCAGTCGAACCGACAGGTCACCGCCATCGACCTGTCGGCCGGTGCCAACACGGTCACCGTGTCGGGTGCGAACATCACGACCGCAGTTGGACAGGTGCTCGTGCGCACCGGAAACGTCAACCGTGAGATCACGGGCCTGAAGTCGATCATCTCGAACACGGGTGTCCTCTACAACGTCGACCCCACGGTTGAGCCTGTCTGGAAGTCGGAAGTCGACTCCAACGGTGGAACCGGCCGCGCGCTGTCCGAGGGTCTCATGACCTACATGAACGACCGCATCCGTACCAACGGTGGCGAGGTGACCCTCATCATTCAGGGCCTCGGTGTTCGCCGGGCGTACGCCAACCTGCTCCAGCAGCAGCGCCAGTTCGTCAACACGACGAAGTTCACGGGCGGCTTCAGTGGCCTCGCGTTCACCACGGACAACGGAGACATCCCGGTCATCGCCGATGTCGACGCGCCCCTGCGGACGCAGTACTTCATCAACGAGAAGGCGCTCACCCTCTACAACGCGGGTGACTGGGACTGGATGGATCGCGACGGCTCGATCTGGCAGCGCAAGATCGACTCGACCGGTACGTACGACGCCTACGAGGCGACGCTCTACCGCTACGTCGAGCTGGGTGCCGACCGTCGAAACACCTTCGGCGTCATTCAGGACGTGAACGAAGCGGCGTAAGCCTCACCGTTCGGGAGCCCCTTCAGCTATGCTGGAGGGGCTTTCGTCATTCCTAGGAGAACACCATGGCTGCATTTTCGCTCAACGACCTGATGCGTCGGTACTACTCCGGTGTGACAGGAGTAGACCCTGACAACGGAAGCGCGGTTCCCGCTCTATCGCAGCCGGTCAACACGGCCCCAGCGACCGCCGCGAGCGCCCCGGCCAGTCGGGTGCTTGCAGCGTCAACCAGCGCATCATTACTGGCGACTAACCTGAACCGTCGAGGCGCCACTATTGTGAATCGTTCAGGGCAAGAAGTGTTCATTCGATACGGAAACACGGCATCAGACACCGCTTTTCATTGGGTGCTGGCCAACGGAGAAAAGTACGAGGTGCCGTTCGGCATCACTGCTTCCATCAACGGCTTCTCAGTTCTCGCAGGCACAGCACCGGGCCTGCTTGTCGGCGAGTACACGGCCTAGTGCTGTGCCGAGCTACCTGTTCGACCTCCTTGATCGTGTCGAGTCTGGCACGGTAGTTGTCGCAGCGTTGGATGTCCAGAAGGTGGTCACGTTCGCTCGGCCGATGACGGACTCGAACTACAAGCTGCTCTTCAGCCGCGAGGGGATCTCGGTCAATGTGACGATCAGCTCAAAGACGGTGACAGGCTTCACGCTCAACCTCGGCCTGTCGCTCACCGGCCCTCTCGACTGGGTGGCAGTAGCCCCATACTGACCGTTCAGGTAGGCTGTCGGCATGACTACTGCTCTTGGCGCCCGCGGCGACGTGTATAACTCCGATCTCGGCTGCTTCATCAGTCAGGCTCACCAGAACTTCGCCGAGATCCTGCACGACTACAACCCCTATCTGTCGCTGGTCTTCATCCCGCCAAAGGATCGCAGCGCCGAGGACACGAAGCCGTACGCTGTGCTCTACAGCCCGCCCTCGCAGGCGCCGCAGATCGTCCGCTACGCCACTGAGGTCGAGATGAACGACCCGGCCGCGCTGCTCGGCGAGATCTGGGCACAGGACAGCTCGAAGGTCGACGTGCTCGGCCGTATCGAGGCGCAGGAGGCCGCGCGCGAGGCGATGCGCCTGAAGGATCACGAGGCCCGTATCGAGGACGAGATGGAGTTCCTCATGTACATGGCCAAGACGCCGCTTCACACCTTCCACCACAACGGACAGCGGTACGACAAGTGAGTTACGGCGCACCCACCTACACAGTGCAGGACGTGTTCTCGCGCGCCATGCGCACGTTCGGTGACGAGTCGGGTGTGCAGCTCGAAACCACAGACCTCCTGCGCTGGATCAACGACGGCCAGCGAGACATCGTGCAGCGTGAGTCGATCTTGAAGGCGAAGTCTTCGGTGATGAGCACGGCTGGTGTCGCCTCGTACTCGTGGCCCGCCGAGAACATTCTGTCGATCGACTCGTTGCACTACGACGGCCAGAAGATCGCGAACATGAGCTTCGCGCAGGCCGAGCAGGATGTCATCGGCGATCAGCCCTCGAACACCGCCGACCAGCCGATTATTTGGTACGAGTGGGCCGGGCAGTTCACCTTCTACCCCATCCCCGAGACCTCGAAGCAAATCACGATCTACTTCACGAAGGCGCCCGCCGCAGTCACCGCTCCGACCGACCTTCTGTCGATTCCCGACCGCTACTTCAACTCCCTGCTCCAGTACGTGCTCCAGCAGGCGTACGAGATGGACGAAGACTGGCAGGCCAGCGACGCGAAGTCGAAGCAGTACAATGAGTCGCTGGCGATCCTCTCTGACGGGGAGCGCACAGCGCAGAACATGACCTACGGCACGATCACGGAGATCTGGCCCTACTAAGGAGTCCTCGTGGCCGCAGAGACCGTGCTGATCGGCCCCTTCACGGGCGGCCTGAACTCATTCTCCGACCCCTCCGCTGTCGCCGACAACGAGCTGGTCGAGGTGAGCAACATGGAGCTGGATCTCGACGGTTCGCTGGTCTCTCGGCCGCCGTTTGTCGACCTCAACGTCAGCTTCCCGCTCGGAGCGACGGGCAATCTGGAGATCCTCGGCTACTACTACGCCACGAACGGCGTGTCGTACCTGCTGGCCAGCGACGGCCTCACGTCGACCTACTACTTCACCGGCAACACGTGGGTGCTGCTCACGAACACCATCGCCGCCGCGGGCGTTACGCAGTATCTCGACCTCGCGTGGCTCGTGGCGCCGGAGTCGAGCGCGAACCCCGGAGGAAGCTGGAGCCCGAGCACGGGATTCGTAGCCGTGCCCGCCATGCCCAAGGGCGACTTCATCTTCACGCACAAGAACCGGCTGTGGGTAGGCAAGGGCAAGAACGCCACGGTCGACAGCACCCGCCTCTTCCTGAGCAACGTCGCTGCGCCGACAGTGTGGCCCGGCAACTTCCTCAGCATCGGCCCCGGCGACGGGCAGCCGATCGTGTACGTGATGACCTACTTCAACGACCTGCTCGTCTTCAAGTCGAACTCGATCTACCGCTTCAGCTACACGAGCGACCCGTCCGTGGGAGAGCCCTCGCGCCTCACCCCCGACATCGGCCTCGCCGACAAGAGCTGCGTGGTGACCAGCGACAACCTCGTCTTCTTCATGTACGACGACAAGGTGTACCAGATCGCAAACTTCCAGATCTCGCAAATCAACGAGAAGGTGCCGCTGATGGCGACCACCACCGCGAACATCTACAAGCCGTTCGCTCTGTCGGTGCTGAACCGTCGCATCATCGTCTCGTACTACGACACCATGTACATCTACAGCCTGCGCACGAAGACGTGGAGCACGTGGATCAGTACAACGCACGGGCCGATTGGTCGCATCGTCGCGCTCAAGACGAACTCGGTCAACGAAGAGGCCATCGCGCACCGGAGCACAGCCACGCCCACCGGAGGCGCTCGCACGGCCAAGACCCTGAAGATCACGGATGCCGTGCTCGCCGGGATGCGCGAGCCGATGATCTGCCACGTGCGCACGAAGAACTACAACTACCAAGCCAGCGCGAACTACAAGCGCCTGTTCTGGTGGGGTGTCGACGCGCTGTTCCGCAACAAGGTGACCGGCACCGTCGTGCCCATCACGTTCAACTACTCGGTCACGTGGGGCGCTCTTCGGACGAAGCCCGCGACGTGGGGCCAGAGCCTCAACTTCAAGTGGGGCCAGCCGCTCACGGGCGGCCTGTCGGAGACGACGGCTCTCGACACCGCGGGCTCTGGCCCGACCCGGAAATTCGCCAAGTTCCGCAAGGGGCTGAGGTTCCGGCAGGCGTACTTCACTGTCGACTTCGAGACGGACGGTGCCAGCGACACGAGCCCTGTTCGGCTGTTCGGTCTGACCACGAAGGTCAGCACGAAAGAAGATGTGGTCAAGAGCGTCTCCTAGGTTAGGATGTCACCGTGGCCAACTTCGCTCGATTCACCCCCAAGCCTGTGCGGCGCCCGCCGATGGCGCAGCCTCGGCCTTCCAGCGTTGTCCAGCAGCAGGCCGCGAAGCCGAAGAGCACCCCTCTCGGCACGCAGACTGGCAACGACTACGGCAAGGACGGCACCGGCTTCAACAAGTTCGCGGCCGGGATCAAGCGGTACGGGCTGGCGGGAGCCTCGGCACCCACTCAGGGCCGTGTCGATCGCACCGGCTACGCCGAGCGTGACGCCAAGTCCGAGGCCCGCAAGGCCGCACTCCAGCGCAGGATTCAGAAAGGTCAGATCTAATGGGCAGCTACGGAAACGGGACGCCCCCGAAAAAGGCGATTCACAACGTCTCGGCCCCTGTCGCAGGCCCTATCGCCGCGCCCGCTCCCGAGCCCCAGTACTACGACGAGCCGAGCTACTCCCCGTCGTACGACACCGGCTACGACTCGCAGGGCACGGTCGCTCCGGCCGCGGCCCCTCAGCCGATCCCGCAGATCAGCGAGCAGGACTGGCTGGCCGGTGACGCCACCTACAACGCCAGCACCGCTGCACTCCAGCGTGCGCTGAAGGGGTTCGAGGACGAGAAGAACCTCAACCTGAAGAACTACGACACCGACTTCGCGGGCAACCTGAAGAAGCTCGGCTGGGATGACGAAGACGGTGTCGACGGCCCGCTTCAGGGGAAGTGGAATAACGACGACGTGAACACGTCGCGAGGCAAGCGCTTCCAGAGCCAGCTCAACGACTTCGGCTCGCGCGACATGCTTCAGTCGAGCTTCTACGGCGACGCTCTCACCGACCTCGATCGCGACTTCAACGACCAGCTCGCAGGCATGAACACTGGTCGCCAGCAGTACCGCGACAAGGCGTCGCAGGACTTCGCCAACCAGTCGAACGAGAACCTCACACAGCAGCAGGCGGCGCGGGCTGAGGCCATCGCACGTCTCGCACAGCGCAACGCAGGGATGATCTGATGGCGGCTCGCCGAACGGCCAAGCGGGACGACAGCAAGGGCAAGGACGGCGAAGGCAACGTCCGCGCCCAGCGCAACCAGTACCGCAACGGTGGCCACGGCCCGAACGACCCTTCGAAGGCTCCCGGACAGACCGGCCCCGACACCGATCCGAAGACGTGGCGTGGTGGCATGCGAGACGGAGGCCGCTCGCCGAAGGCTGCTCCTCGGGGCGCCCAGCAGAAGCACTCGTTCGAGGGCCGTGACGCTCAGTTCAACCCCAACGCCAAGCTCGATCCGTCTCGTGTGTCCAAGCGAGGAGCAGGTCAGATGGACGGCCTGCCCAACCCGAGGGCGAACAGCGCACCCACCGACCCGTCGACCCGCAAGCCCCAGAGCGAGATCTTCGGCAGCGGGGCGCCTCGCAAGGGTCACTCTTTCGGAGACGGCCCCGGCGCCTCGCGTCACAAGGGCGTGTCGAAGAAGGATTCCGCGAAGCTCGAAGCTCTGCTCCGCGCCGCACGCAAGACCAAGTAGGAGAACCCCATGGCCGACGAATGGACTCAGCCGTACGTCAAGGCGTCGGCCGACATCGCTTCGATGTACGCGCAGCTTCAGGCGAAGATGCGTGGCGAAGATGTGAACAGCATCAACTCGAACTACGACGCGAACAAGAAGCAGATGAACGGCGACCAGCAGGCCGCGCAGGGCATCACGAATCAGGGCTACGCCAGCTCGAACAGCGGCTCGGCCGCGCTTCTGGCGAGCCTCGGCATCGGCGGTCTGTACGCGCGCAAGGCGGCCAATTCCGGCAGCCTGCTCGGTCACGATCAGGACTTCCAGAACAAGCAGATGCGGTCTCGCGGGGGCGCGAGCGCACAGTGGTCGGATGACGAGCGCGCAGCGTCGCTGGCCTACAACAACCGCGTCATCGACGCCGCTGGCATGGAGGGCGCGTCTCGACAGAAGGCGATCGGTGACTCTCTCGCTGCGGCGATGGCAGCCATGGCCAGCGGCGGCTCCGGTGGCGGGGGAGGCGGCGGTGGAGGTGGCCGCGGCGGGCGCGGTGGGGGCTACGGCGACGACGAAGAGCTTCAGTACTACCACCAGATGACAGACTCCGAGGCGCGCAACGCCGCGGCCGGTCAGCGTCGATACGAGGTAGGCGCCGACAGGTACGCCAACGCTCAGCGCGCTCTCGGCCGCAACCCCAACTCGGTTCGCGACACCCTGTCGAACGACCCTCGCATCAACTCGGCCGCCATCAACCGCGGCAACAGCTCGAAGAAGACCAGCGCGGGCAAGCCTGTGTCGGGAGCTGTCACACGGCGCTCGAACAAGGTCGCGACGAAGAGCGCCCGGCGCAATACAGGCGGCCGATTCTAAGTAGGTAGATTGCCGTGTGCCCTATACGCTAGGGTGCATGGCAGCTAAGAAGTCCAACGCTCAGAAGAACGTCGAGAATCGCGAGAAGTACACCGCGAAGAACTCGGCCAAAGTGTCGGATGCCTACGACCAGATTCGCTACGGAAAGCGCAAGGTCGAAGACCTCGTTCGCGGTGATCGCGCCAATCCCACGTCGGTCTACACTCCGTCGACCTCAGCGAATAAGTCGGGTAGCAACGCGCAGTGGCGCGGCGGCGACGGGCCGACCGAGGGCCGTAAGCGTGGTCAGGCCAAGGAGCCCGGCGCCAAGGTCGGCTCGAAGAAGAGTCAGTCCGACGAAGAGTTCGTCAAGTCCTTTCTGTCGGATCAGAAGGGCGATGCTGACGCGCGCAAGGCTGAGGCCCCGAAGGACTGGACGGGTCAGGTATCGAACTTCTTCACGGACGCAGGCACGACGGCAGCCGGGGCGATGGCTCTGCGCGAGAAGAAGCGCGACGAGCTGCCTGACGGCATCAAAGAGTTCGCTCAGGGTCAGGACACTGTGGCGAAGTGGGTGCTCGACATGGCGTCGCGTCCGCTGTACGCCGTAGAGGGCGGCATCAGCGCCGGTCTCGACGCAGCCGACGCGGCAGGAGAGCGCGCCCGAAAGGGTGAGAAGGTCGACCCCATGTCGGAGTACGAGCCGACTCGACAGAAGGTGGTCGCAGGTGCGTGGAAGGGGCTGACCTCCACCGAAGACAAGGATCGGAAGCTCACCTCCGACAACATCGAGCATGCCACCGACATCGTAGGCAAGGCCACCGACAGAGGCTATGTCGACGACAAGAACAACGTGAACCCCCTGCTGAAGGGTGTCGCCGGGTTCGCCGGAGACCTCGCTCTCGACCCCCTCAGCTACATCCCCGGCGCTGCTATCGCGAGCAAGCTCGGCCTCGCGGGCAAGGCTGGCCAGAAGGTCACCCGTCTCGACAAGCTAGGCGCCGGAGAGCGCGTGGCCGAAGAGGCCGCACCTGTCGCGCCCACTCTCGCACCGAAGAGAGCTGAGGCCCCTGTTGCCGCGCCGCCTGCGGTCGCACCGAAGCGCGCTGTGCGCGGCCCCGGGACAGGCACGGCTGACGGCATCGAGCGCACCCCGGCCAAGCCTGCCCGCGCACTGTCGGAAGAGATCGCAGCGGCTGCCAAGGCCGAAGAGGCTATCGCCCCGGCGCCCATCACCCCTGCACAGGCGAAGGCCGCGAAGGCTCAGTCCCAGAAGGCGGCGAAAGAGGCTGCCGCTATCGGCAAGCTCACCCCTGCCTCTGCTGCGCGTGCCGCGGTCGCGAAGGCCGAGCCCGATGCAGTGCTCCCCGAGGCGCTGACGGCCAAGCTCAGCCCCGCGAAGGCCGAGTCCGTGTCTAAGTGGATCACGGACAACCTGAGCCCGAAAGAGGCGAAGGCCGTAACCGAGGCCGTCGTTACACCGCAGAACACCCCGGCGCTCACGGGCGGCCAGTGGATCAAGGAAGCGCTCAGCGACCCCGAGCGCGTCATCAAGATCCCCGGCAGCTTCGGCGGCGCAGGCACCGGCAAGACGATCACCGCGGGCCGCCTGCGTCAGGGCGTGCTTGACAAGAAGCCCGGCGCCATCGACATCGCGAAGAAGCTGCACGCCAGCTACCTCAACGCATTCACGACGGCCAAGAGCGAGGGCCGCCTCATCAATGCGCACGGGGAGCCCGTGCTGAAGTCGGCCGCGACGAAGAGCGAGTCGACAGTCCAGAACGCCGTGGACTCGTACCGCGCTGCCGTGGAGACCGACCGCGCTGCTGTCGAGTCCGCTCTCGGCCGCAACACCGTGACGGCACTGAACCGCGTGTCCGTCCCCGAGAAGTTCGAGGCTCTGGTCACCGACATCAAGAGCATCCTCGATGGCTCGATGGATCTCAGCTCGGCCGCGGCGAAGAAGCCCGCAGCTCGCGCTCTGCTGGAGCACCTCGGCGTACAGCAGGAGAAGCGCTCCGTGTCGGACATCGCCAGCGCCGTCCCCGCCGAGATCGTAGAGACGCCCAAGCCGAAGACCCGCAAGCCCGCAGCAGCGCGCCCGGCCGAGGCCGCACCTGTCGAGACGAACGGCACCACGAAGATTGTCGGCGCCACGCCGGAAGAGCAGGGCCTGACGATCGCGCAGGCAGCTCTTCGGGCCGAGGGCTTCACCGACGACGAGATCCCCCGTCTCACGGAGCTGCTGCGCTCGGTCATCAAGCAGGAGATCGTCGACCCCCTCGCCGGGGCGATGCCTCACGTGACGAAGGGCGGCACCCGCCGCAACGCTGCCGAGTTCGGCGCGGGCGAGGGCAACACCGTGCGCCAGTGGAACACGGGCTCGCAGCTCACGACCATCAACAAGTTCATCGAGTCCGATTGGTTCGCCGACTTCAACCGCCTGAACACCACGGGCAAGAACGTAGGCCGCCCGCAGATCGGCCCTGTCGCGAGCGCGCGCAAGGTCGAAGGCATCCGTCGCGTGCTGAAGGCTGTGCGCTCCACACTCGACAACTCCGGCGTGCCTACGACGATGGGCTACGGCGCTGAGCGCATCCCGCTCGGGTTCGACGAGCTGCTGGAGATCCTCGGCAAGCACGGTGACGCGCCGCGCCTGTGGCAGAACCCCGGCACCGCGCTCCCGGCGACGAACCTGATGGACATGGTGGTCTACGCCGCGCGCAGCGATGTCGTCGACCCTGAAGAGCTGCGGAAGCTGCTGCTGAACACCGACGTGCGCAACCCTGTCGCAGGCAAGTCGATACCGAACAAGCTCGCGGGCTCCGGGCCGGTCTACTGGAAGGGCAAGGCCCCGGTCGAGAAGGCCACGATCGTCGACTCCATCGTGGAGAACGTGATGCGCTCGGCCGACGACCTGAAGGCGCGCGTCGCGGACAACGCGGCGTACCTCCAAAAGCGGGGCGAGGCCGAGGTGCCCGTGCTCGCTGACCCCGTGCTGAAGGCCCTGTCGGCTGCGGTCGACAGTGGCGACATGGGCGCGCTCGTAAACGCCATGGATCGGCGGCCTGCTGCTCTCAGGGCGGCTCAGGAGGAGACGAACGCACTCGACACCTCCCGCGAGGTCGCCGGGCGCTCTGTCGACGCTGCTGTGCCTGATCTCGTGGAGACCAGCGTGAGGAACGCGAAGGCCGTGGCCCGAAAGGTGACGGTCGCAGGCGACGCGACCACGCCGACCGCTCGCAAGGTGCGGGGAGCCGAGGCCACGCGCGCCGCGCAGAAGGGCTTCGACGACGCTGCCGACAACGCGGCGGCCGACGCCACCCCCGTGTCGGGAGAGCTGGCCGGGGTCGAGTTCAACCTCGGCGACAAGATCGACCGAGCGCAGCTCGCGGGCACGCTGAACAAGCTGGCCGGGCCGTTCCTCGAAAAGCTGAAGAAGGACTTCGGCTTCGAGTCGATCAGCGAGATCTTGAAGACACAGACGCTGACCCGCCTGTACTTCTCCCACACCGCGAAGGAGCTGAACCGCGCGAACCGCATGTTCAAGACCGACAACCTCGTGGCCGCGCTGAACCACGTGAAGGAAGGCACCCCGGCGCCCGAGCGTCTGGTCAACGAGGTCGAGCTGCTGCGCCAGCAGGTAGGCGATGTCTTCGACGTGACGAACGAGCACGCCCTGATGAACAACAAGTTCTTCAGTAGCAATGCAAATGTGGAGCACCTCAACAGCCTGCTCTACAAGACGGACTTCGCGTTCGATTCGGAGGCTGCCGCGCGCGCCTCGAAGTCATCGGGCCGGAGCTTCAGCGAAGAGCTGGCCGACCAGTGGAAGACGTGGAACGTCAAAGACCCGCTCGATTTCGTGTGGCAGATGAAGGACGCCATGCTGAAGATTCAGGGCCAGCAGTCCATGGCCCAGAACTTTCACCGCATCGCCGCCGACCAGCGCCTCGTGTCTCGCGTGCCGCGCGCAGGCTACGCCCGTGTCGTCGACCCCGAGGGCAAGAGCGTGCTGGCCAAGTACCTCGATCCCGACACGTTCTACCACCGCGACATCCTCGTGGAGCTGAACAAGCTCGACAACGTGCTTCAGGAGACGACGCAGTTCTCGTCGAAGGGGCTCGGCCCGTTCGTCAACAACACGATCATCCCGATCCAGAACATGTGGAAGTCGGGCGTGACGATCTGGCGGCCCGGTCACCACGTGCGCAACCTCGTCGGCGACATGGCGCTGAACTACCTCGCGGGCGTGAAGAACCCTCGCGTGTACACCGACGCGCTCCGGGTGATGGCTGCGAAGGGCAGCTACAAGGATGTCGACATCATCGAGGCCCTGCGCTCCGGTGGTCACGTCGAGCCCGTCAGTGGCGGCACTTCGATCATGCGCGGTCGCATCGGCAAGGAAGACGTGGACGTGACGGCCGACATGCTGTACGCCGCGGCCTCCAACGAGGGTCTCTACCCCACCTACCACGGACTGGAGAACCTCGATGAGGCGGGCGAGGCCGCGCTCTCGGGTCGCCGCCCCGACACGGTGATGGATGTCGTGCAGGACAAGATGCAGCTCACGGGCGGCCGGGCGAAGGCTGCTGTCGGAACAGTGTCGGAGTACCGCGATCACACCGTGCGAACGGCTCACTTCATCGACCTCGTGAACAAGGGCCTGAAGAGCGGCCAATTCAAGGATCTCGACCAGCTCTTCGCGCACGCCGGGCAGCAGGTTCGGAAGTGGCACCCGGACGGCACGCACCTCAGCACGTTCGAGTCGAAGTACCTGCGCCGGATCATGCCCTTCTACTCGTGGACGCGCGGTGCGATCCCGCTCGTCATCGAGAGCGCGCTGCTGCATCCCGGCCGCGTGATGGCGTTCCCGAAGGCGCAGTACAACCTCGCGGTCGCCAACGGCATCGACCCCAACTCGCTGAGCGACCCGTTCCCCGACGACCAGCTCTTCCCGCAGTGGATGCAGGACGGCACGACGGGCACGAGCTTCGAGAGCGATGGCGGGTTCGGACTGGAGGCCGGGCACTACTACGGCATCAACCCCGGATGGCCCTCCGTCGACATCTCCGAGATGCTGCTCGGCGGCCAGCTCGGCGGCTCCCCTGACGTGAACAAGAGCGTGCTGAACTCGCTCTCGCCCATCATCAAGGCGCCCATCGAGAAGATGACCGGCACGAACATCGGCCTGTCCGACGTGCTCGGTGACCCCGACAACCCCGCGAAGATCCGCGACCAGAGCGACTGGCTCGACAACCAGATCCCCGGCCTGTCGGACATCAACCGCATCACGGGCATCTCGCCGACCGACATCTTGCCGAAGTGGGCTGGCGGTGACGGAGGCGAGGATGCCGGTCTGTCGGAGGACGCGAAGCGCGGTAATCTGAGTGGAGTGAACGGCGCGGCCCTCATCAACTGGCTGACCGGCCTCGGGCTGGTCGACCAGAGCAAGCCGAACTACATCAATCAGGCCGAGTTCGAGGTCAAAGACCGGATGAAGGCAGCGAAGGACGCGAAGTAATGGAAGCAGTGATCGCGGCGATATTCTCGTCACCCTTGACCCCCATCTCCCTCTGCTTCTCGTTCGTCGCCCTCATCGTGGTCTCGTTCGTACGCGGCTGGATCATCCCGAGGACGACGGTCACGCTGCTGCTGGCCGCCGCACAGCTCCGGTGGGAGTCAGAGCACCAGCGGGCCGAGGACTTCAAGACGGCGCTGGAGAACTCCGAGAAGGCCCGCATCCTCCAAGCTGAGTCCCTTGCCAAGCTTCTTAGCTACGCTGAAGCGACGAAGCAGATGCTGGAGGCCATGCCGCTTCTGGATTCCGACAAAGAGAGAGCGGCGACCTGATGGCAAAGTGGTGGAAGCGGAAGCTGCTGACGCAGGTGGAGCTGGTACCAACGTCTACGGACGGGGCCGAAGCGAAGGCCCGATCCGAGCTGGCCTTGCAGGCCGCGGTCGACCAGCACAGCGCCGCCTCGGAGATGGGCGTACAGTTCGAGTTCTACAACGAGCGCAATCACTATATGACCCGAGTAAAGAAAGCGTGGGGAGCCCCCGATGTTTGAAGCTATGGCACCGGAGAACGCGATCATCATGGTACTTCTCGTACTCGGGGTCATCCCGCTCGTGCTGTTCATTGTCCGCTACTTCTTCTTCAGCCCGTGGCGGGCTGAGCCCGAGGGACGGACGATGATGTACCAGAAGATCGCCCTGCTCGCAGTGCTGCTGCTGGCCCTCGCTGCACGTGCGCTCGGCCCCGAGTACTGGGGACGCGAGGTCATCACGATCCTCGTCTACACCGTGATCGTCTACTTCTTCTGGCGCACCCTGTTCGAGCTGCTTTCCGTGCAGCGGCAGTACCCCTTCAGCCGCATCCGACTCTGGCGCGAGAAGCGCAAGCGGAAATGACGAAAGCCCCCCGTGCGCGGCGGCGGCTGAGTGGGGGGCTTTCGTGTAGCCGATCGGAGAATCAACTAGGTACAGTCTAGTCTCCGGCAGCCTCTCGCCGCAACTGGAGACGGCTCTTCACGCGGCCGTTCCGCTGCATCCACTCTCGCGTCTGCACGTAGGCGTCGTCCCCGTGGCTGAGTGCGTGATTCGTAGCCTGCTTCATCCCGGCGTGGGCGTACAGGATCGGCAGGTTCCCTGTCGGCATGGCCGTCGTAGGGCACTTCGCGCGCACCGCCGCCAGCTTGCACGCACCGATGACCTGAGAGGCCACCATGCGGCGGCCCTTGGCCTGCGAGGCGATGGCCGCGGCCTTGCCCTTCAGCAGCCGGAAGTCCTCGTAGATGATGCGCTCGATCTCACCGCGCTCAGGGAGCGCATCGAGGAAGATGTAGAAGTCGAAGTCCGACAGGATGCCGCGCTCGATCTCCACGTTGTCCTCCCACAGGGAGTAGCCGGTCATGTCGCCGGGGTCGACGCCGAGAATGAGGCTCATCGGATGCCCTTCCAGTGGAACTCGTTGCCGCCCATATCCACGTAGACGTGCTTCTCGTACGGCACCACCTCGGGGAAGGGGTGGTCTGACATCCGTTCGACGAACGGCTTCATCACCGGCACGTAGTAGTGGTTTCCGAAGTCTCTAGGAACGGCGACAGCGGTGCCAGCGGCGGGGCCGCCAACGAGGTAGATCTCTCGGGTGTTCACAGGGTTCCTCCCCATCGGTGTGCGTCCACAGCGAAGCGCACGTCGTTGAATGATTTGCCGCACGTGCCCTGCACGTCCGACATGATGTCGATGATCTGCGGCACCATCGTGTCCTCCAGCTCGGCCTTGATCTCGAACACGATTGCGTCGTGCACCTGAAGCAGCATCCGGCAGTCGTCGCTGTCGACCTCATCGAATAGGCGCACCATCGTCATCTCCATGATGTCGGCGGCACCGCCCTGAATGAGAGAGTTCATGGCCTTGTAGGACTCCTCTTTCGGGTTGCGGAAGTGGCGGGCACGGCCCGACCACATGCGGATCTTGCCCTCCTTGCGCGCGAGCTGGTCGCACTTCTCGGCGAGCGCCTTGAACGCCGGGTAGGTGTTGAAGTAGTTCGAGCGGATCTCTTCGGCGCGCTCTTTCGAGACGCGGAAGGCGGTCATCAGACGGTTGAGCCCGGCGCCGTACTGCATCGAGTAGGTGAGCGTCTTGCAGTCGTTCCGCACCATCTCCAGCGCGGCGGCCATCTCGTCGAACACATCTCGCAGAGGGTCGGAGAACACAGCCTTCAGGTGCGGCTCGTTGGCGTAGGCCGTGGCCAGCCGGAGTTCGAGCTGGGAGTAGTCGACCTCCACGAGCACGTAGCCCTCGCGCGGGACGAAGCACTCTTTGACGCGGCCGTTCCACGGCTTGTCGGTGACCTTCGGGATCTGCTGGAGGTTCGGGTTCGTGCACGAGAACCGGCCGGTGACGGTAGTGTCGAGACGGAACTCGCAGCGCACGCGGCCGTCAGGGCTCCGGCGCTCGATGTAGGGCCGGTAGTAGGTGCCGACGCTCTTCGACCAGCCGCGGTACTCACGAAGCTGCCTGCCGAACGGGTCATCGGTCTCATCGAGCAGCGCGTCGTACTCCTGCATGGCGAACTTGTCGAAGCTCGGGGCTCCGGTCTTCGCCGACGCCTTCACGATAGGGAATCCGAGCTTGCCGATCAGCACCGATTCGAGATCGTTGCGGCTGCCGGGGTTGATGCCCATGGCCGTGCGCAGCTCCGACATGATGCCTTCGCCTTTTTCGGCCAGCTCCAGCGCGAGGGCAGGGTTGACGAGCACGCCGCGGCTCTCCATGACGATGAGCACGTTGATGAGGCGCTGCTTGTGATACCAGTACTCCCGGCCAGCCTCCTCGTCGAGCATGGGCAGCATCTCGCGGCCGAGGCGCCACGTACTCACGGCATCGGTCTCGGCGTACGCCTTGACCTCACTGGCAGGCCATGTCGGGAAGCCGAGCTTCTTCTCCTTCTCCAGCTCGGGAGAGGTGTTCTTGCCGCTCTCTCCGAGGTAGACGTGAGCGCACTCGTCGAGACCCTTGCGCATGGGCCAGTTCTCGTTGATGAGCTGAGCGGCCACCATCGTGTCAAGAAACCAGATGCCGAACACGTCGATATCGAGCGTAGCGAGGGACGGGATGTCGAACTGAGCGTTGTGGAAGATGAGTGCGGACGCCGACTCCAGACCCTCTCGCAGCAGCCCCAGCGTGCGCTGGCCGTAGTTCTCTCCCGTGGCGTGCCGGAAGGGGTAGTAGTGCGTGAACGCCCCGTCATCGGTCACGAACGCCACGCTCACGCCACGAGCAAAGCCGCGGCCGTCTCGTACGTCCTGAGCGTTGGTCTCGGTGTCGACAGCGATGATTTTGGCGGTGCGCATGTGCTGTAGGACTGACAGCCCTTCAGCCTTGTGCTGGAGGTAGCCGCCAACCGGGTTAGAGTCCGAAGGCATCGTTCGTCCCTTCTGCAAAGTTGAGGTGATCGGTGTGGTAGGTGAGGTGCTGATCTCGATACAGCGTCTGCGGGCGAACCTCGGGGCCGAGGCGCATCTTCAGGGTGTCGACGGTAATGGCGCCCTCGGTGAGGTAGCGAAGCGAGATCACGAAGTCGGCGTCCGTCATCAGGTAGGTGCTGCCGTAGACATCGCTCAGCTCTACGCCGTCCTTCTTCTGAGCGTCGTTCGACTTCTTGCGGTTGTGGTGGATCATGTAGACGCCGCAGTGGTACTTCGCCTTGACGTTCATTAGGTAGTGCGCGAGCGTGCGCGCGGCCTCCTCATCGGTCAGGCTCTTGGATGAGACCTTGCCGAGGCTGTCGATGAACACCATGTCGGGCTGGTACTCCGACAGCAGGGCCTCGAAGAATCGCTGGCCTTCGGGGGTGTCGAGCGGCAGCGGGCGGCCGTGTGGGAAGACCTTGAAGTTCTGATTGAGGGTATTCAGCTCCGCGGGGGTGTAGGACTCAGCGATCGTCGAGAGGAAGAGGTGCATGGGGGCCTCGCCCATCTCCAAGCTGAGGAAGAGCACCTTTTTGGGTGAGGGTTGCGCGTATTTCCAGTCGAGGAAGTCGGTGCCGAGAGCGAGCGAGCAGGACATCTGGATGCCGTACTGCGTCTTGCCGACGCCGGGGAATCCGGTGATGAAGCCATAGCCCTCCTCGGCAAGCAGGCCCTCGTAGACCCACTCGATGTGGAACTCGCTCTCCACGAAGTCGTTGAAGCCGTAGACCAGCGGGCCATCGGTGGCCTCTTCGGCTGAGCCCTCCAGCCCGGCGAACGTGAGGTCGCTGCCGGTGAGGTAGCCGTGCTTCTGCCGGGCGCGGTTCACGATGTCGACCAACAGGCGCTCGCGATTGTGCCGGTAGAGGTACTTCTCCCAGCGCGTGTCGGCGTTCTGGAGCACGGCCATGATCTGCTCGTCGGAGAACCCCTGCTCGGCGCCGAGGTAGGCCAGCTCCTGCATGGCAGCACTCCGGCCGCCCTTGCGCTTGGCCTCGGGCGTGGAGAGATCTTCCTGCGTGACCTGAAACTTCTCCCAGAACTCCGGCGTCCACTTGTTCAGGGCGATCACGTCGCTGATGTCGGGCAGGTCGCCGACAGCGAGGGTGTTCGCGATGAGCTGCTTGGCCGAGGTGATGGCGCCGAACTCTTCGAGGTCATGGGCGTTGTCGACCCACTGGAGGTTGACCACCTGCTCGACAGTGCTGCGCTCCCCGCGGCTGATCTTCAGCGCGCTCGGGAAGTTCGGCGTGTTGATGGGTCGCAGGATCTGATTGGCGTCCCAGCCGCTCGTGTCGGCGTCGAGGGAGTAAGCGAGCGCCCTGTTCCGATCCTCCAACGTGGCCGGGTCGGTGATCGGTTCGTCGAGTTGCCAGTACACGTGCTCGTGGCCGGGGAGGCTGGAGCGGTTGCGCATGTCGGGCTCGGGGATCGGCTGCTCTGACCAGTCAGTCGGGGCGTTGCCGTCGAAGTCGACCCAGAGCACGTGGCTCGCGAGGAAGTTGTCTTTTTGGCCAGCCCCTCGGGGCTCGGCGGGGTCATACAGGCCGGGGCCGTAGAACACGTTGTCGCCTTGCGCTGCGTGCTTCAGCACGTAGTCGATGACGGCCTTGCGCTGTCGGGGCCACTGGAACACGACCTTCTTCAGATCCATGTCACCCGCGTTGTCGTGCGGCAGGTAGACGGCGCCTTCAGTGTCGTGCCAGATGTAGTCGAAGAAGTCCCCGAGGACTTCGGTGTCTTGCGTCAAGAGATGCCTTTCGAGGCGGCTGGTTAGGCCAGAAGGGGAGGGGTGAGCCGAAGCCCACCCCTCGTTACTGCTTAGGCGAAGGGGTTACCCGACACCGTAGCAGGCCGCTTCGGTGCGGTGCGAGCGGGCGCCGGAGCTGCCTCTTCTGCCACCGCCTCGTCGGGCACGTCCTCCGTCGTGTACTCGGGAGCGTCGTCGGCCGCCTCAGCGACCGGCGCGGGCTTCTGCACCGGAGCTGCCGTGCGCTTGGCCGGAGCCTTGCGAGCGACCGCCTGCACCGGCTTAGCTGCCTTCTCTTCGTTGAGCTTCATCGAGCGGATGTTCGTGAACTCCCGGTCGTCGCCCTCCTTCTTGCTCTTCGTCTTCACGATCTGGAAGGTGCCGGTGACACCCTGAATGTCGTCCGGCTCGAAGTCGTTGAGCCCCGCGGGGTCGACACCGAGCGCGAGCAGGCGCGCCTTCAGGTAGCCGAGCTGCTGCTCATCGCGCTTGCTCGGGTTGTGCGGGTCGAAGTCTGCGCCCGCGGGCATGCCGAGGCTCTCGCTCCACTTCTTGTCTTCGACGTTCTTGTTGTTCAGCAGGTAGCTGATCTCGAAGAACTTCCAAGCCGCACCGTTCTTCTCGCCCTTTTTGAGCTGGGCACCGGTCACCTCGAAGCTGTAGATGCCCGCGTCGGGGTCACTGAACCCGGTGATGTCGGGAGCGCTGGCGAGGTCGAGTTCTTCTCCGAAGAATCCCATGATGTGTTTCTCTTTTCCTGTATTTGATGCGTTGTGTGTTGGTGTTACTGGTCTGCGGTCTCGATGTCGAACTCGGGCAGCAGGTTCTCGGGCTTGATGATGACCCTCGTGTGGTAGACACTCACGTCGACCGGATCGAGCTGCGTGACGACGTAGTACACGTTGTCACTGAGCCCGACGAAGTGCTTCCGGTAGTCGTCTTCACCCTGCTTGCAGGTGACCACGAGTTCTCCGGCCGAGCGTTCGATCGAGCAGCGGCCCTCCACGTAGAAGGCTACCTTGTCGGTGATGCCGTTGACGCCGACGATGCTGCGCTGAACCTCGAACTGCTCTGCCGCGGTGGACAGGTTCTCGGACGCCTTGTCGGCGTCGCTCGTGCAGCCCGTGAGCAGCAGCGTACCTGCCACGATCAGACCCGCGGCAATGGCGAGGACTTTCTTCTTCACTGTGATTCTCCTATTCGGTGGGGTGTCGGCTAGCCGACGTAGGGCGGCCAGTTCCAATGGCCGGGCTTGGGTTCCGGCGAGAAGTCAACGGACTCGTTGAAGAACAGGCCGGTGGGGTTGAGTACGCACAGGCTGACGGAGAGTCCGTCTTCCTTCTGCATTGGCGGTTCCACCGAAGTGATGATCGCTGCGCGCGGTGCGGGCAGGTACTCCCCTCCCGGCGTGCCGTAGCTCTGGTAGTGGACAGTGCGGCCGATGCTCGGCTTAGCCTGCGTCATGGGTGTTCTCCTTCTGCTCGTCTGCGTGATCCTGTTCGATCACCTGATGGATGATCTTGGCCAGCCGCTCCTCGGAACGATCGGCCATGTCGTCGTTGTGCTCTTCGTGCCTGTTGTTCTCCTTCAGGCCCACGATGACCGCGAACGCTGTCACGATCACGAGCGCCACGTTGGAGAGGACGACGAAGCCGTCAATCGAAAGCATGTTGATACCGCTCTCCACTGCCTCTGAGATGAACATGTTGTTACCCTTCTGTGTATGCCGGGGCGTCGTCCGAGTCGGACGCTACCTCGTGCTCTTCTACGACGGTCGAACCGACCTCCGTTGTGAGGTCGACAGTGCGTCGTTCCTCATCTCCCATCCAGTCGACAACCTCCGCGATGAGTTCCTCGGGGCTGAGCTTGACGGGGAGTCCTCCGATCCTCGTCTTGGCGACGACGAACGTGGAAGGGTGCACCTGAATGACCCTCTTGTACTCGGGTGCGTCTTGCGACGCGGTGCCCGAGGTGAGCTTGGCGGTCATGTGACCGAGCAGGTGGAGCGGCTTGCGCAGATCCTTGGCGATGCCGGGGGAGAAGTCAGCCGTGACGACAGGGGTGTCTCCGGGCTTCTCCTTGTCGTAGCGCACGTGCGCGCCGTGGATCACGTTGAGGCCGGGCACGTTGTAGATCATGTCGAACAGCGCCTTGTAGCGGTTCTGCGCCTTGAAGTACTCGGGCCACTCCGGGGGCCGCGAGGGGATGTCGCCCTCCGGCGTGCCGAGGCTGGCCCTGAGCACGGCGTTGAGATCGTACTGGTAGATCGACGACGACTCGTCGATGACCAGCGTGGTCACGTACTCGAACATGCCCTCACGATCGCGCAGCATCTCGCCCAGCTCGGCCAGCTCTTCGAGGGAGCCGACAGGGTATCGCTTCGTCCGAGCCTTCAGGTCGGGGTGGTTCTTCAGGGTGACCCAGCCGTCGAGGCTGTCGGCGTAGATGATGCCGGTGCCTTCGGGGGAGATTGCCTGTGCTAGTTCCATCAGGAACTTCGTCTTGCCGGTGCCGGTCTCTCCGTAGATCATGCCCTTGAAGTCAGGGTCGATGTCGTCGAAGCCAACCATGCGCTGCATTACGTCGTCGAGCTTGCTCATACCAATTCGTCTTCCTGTATATCCGGCGTGGTGCCGAAGTTGCGTGGTGTCTTTGTCTTGTATTCCGTGTGGATCATCAGCTCTGTGTCGCCGTCGATCAGCTCAGTGTTGCACAGATCGAGGAATGCGCAAGAGTTGCAGACCATCTTGTTCGCGGCGCGGAACGCGGTCTTGTCCTGCACCTCCAGCGGCAGTAGCTTGCGCTCTGCAATTTCGCCTGCCACTCCAATTTGCTCCTGAAAGGCGGTGAGCACGCGGGCGTCGTTCATGTCGAGGTAGACCCAGCTCAGCACCTTGTCGACGGTCATTGCCTTCTGCTTGCGGTAGCGCAGCATGTTGTACGCCGCTTTCTCCGCGGGCAGGCCCATGGCACGGATCGCGCCGACGTACTTCGGGAGCTGCGACTGGATTTTCATGTCGCGCTCGGAGTAGAAGTCGTAGGTGATCTTGTGGTCGATGACCACGATCTTGCCTTGCGGGTTGCGAGCGATGAGGTCGATCACGAGAGGCATGAACTTGCCCTCCTCGTATTCGAACAGGAACTCCTTCTCGACAGCGAGGATCTCCCAGCCGTGCGTGTAGAAGGGCTCGTTCTCGAAGTACCACTCGAAGAGCAGCACCTCCAGCTCGGTGTGCTTGAAGCCACCGTTGACCAGCGGCTCGTCACCCACGCCCTGCGACTTGATGTTCTGGAAGTGGTGCCGTGCCTCGGCGACCGCTCGCTCGTGGCTGTAGCCCTGCATCGCTGCACGGTAGTAGGTCTCCAGCACGGCGTGCCCGGCCTTGCCGCGGTTCAGCGCTGTCGAATGCACCTTGCGCTCCAGCTTGCGGCCATAGCCGTACCAGTGCTTGCGTCGGCACGAGAGGTAGGTGTCTACTTCGGAGTGGCTGGTCTTCATTTCTCTGCTCTCTTGGCGGCCTTCTGCGCCTTCAGCTCTTCGTCTTCGGCGATGAGTTCGAGCACTCGGTCTTGATCGATAATGCCCAGTGAGAGCACCTTGTCGATCACCTTCTCGTCGCCGTCCTCACCATAGCCCCGAGGCCGCACGAGCGGGCTCAGGTACTTGCGGATGGCGAGGTGCTGCTCTGTCGTTCGAGGGGTGTCCATGA
>Ga0247736_10000154_pt1 | contig 26175 bp, 19 predicted proteins | sample UWRJL193509B2_FD_180935 | JGI IMG/M metagenome (GOLD analysis project Ga0247736, IMG submission 180935) | Plant litter microbial communities from Arlington Agricultural Research Station in Wisconsin, United States - UWRJ-L193-509B-2 | ecosystem: Environmental > Terrestrial > Plant litter >...
AACCCATATACCTGACTCAAGCCAAGCCCAGTTCCTTTGCCAATGTCTTTGGTTGTAAAAAAGGGCTCAAATGCTTTTTTCAACACTTCTGGCGACATGCCTTCACCTGTATCTTTAACTGAAACTAAAACATATTCGCCAGCATCCAAATGTTCAACGTCGTTTTGTTTCAAGATTACATTTTTGGTTTCAATACAAACTTTTCCGCCTAAAGGCATTGCATCTCCTGCATTAACAAGTAAATTTAAAAGCGATGTCTCAAAACCAGCTGCATCCATTTTTACATTTTTCAAATAAGGATCTAACCGAATTTCACATTCCATTTTTGAATTGCCTGCCTGCTTAAGCAGTAATTCAAAGTTGTCGATCAAGTTATTAATATTATGTAATTCGGCTTTTAAAGGCTGCCTGCGCGCAAAAGATAAAAGCTGTTGTGTGAGTGTTGCGCCTCGAGTGACCGCTCTATGCATCGCTTGCAATAATGCTTTATCTTGTTGAAAGGCATCTTTCATTCCCAAAATATTTAATCCGCTGGAAATGACTGCAAGCAGGTTATTAAAATCATGTGCTACACCGCCAGTAAGATTGCCTAACGCCTCCATTTTTTGGGATTGAGCAAGTGCTGCATTAGCATTCTCAAGCTCCTTGATCGCCGCTTTTTTTTCCGTAATATCACGCGTGATTTTTGCGTATCCGACAAGCGTGCCTAAATCATTACGTATAGCGTCGACAATTACATGCGCCCAAAACCTCGTACCATCTTTCCTTACGCGCCATCCCTCTTTCTCAAAGCGACCTTCACGTGAAGCAATATCCAACGCTTTTGCAGGAAGCCCGGCTGCCTGATCTTCTGGAGTGAGAAAACGGGAAAAGTGAGTACCAATTACTTCTGCCTCTGAGTAGCCTTTAATCCGCATTGCTCCAGCATTCCAGTTAGTGATAATACCTTCCGGTGAGAGCATGTATATTGCATAATCAGTCACGCCTTTTACCAACATGCTAAAGCGTTGCTCACTTTCTTTAAGCGCTTCCTGATTCAACTTTTGTTCTGTGATGTCTTTCGTTATTTTCGCAAACCCAACTAAAGCGCCCTCTTCATTCCTCAATGGATCAACTACCACATTAGCCCAGAACGTTGACCCGTCCTTACGCACGCGCCAGCCTTCCGTTTCATATGTTCCCTGCGCCAATGCAGCTTTTAACGCATGATCTGGCATTCCTGCCTGTTGATCCTCTAGCGTATAAAAACATGAAAAATGACGCCCAATAATTTCTTCAGCGGAATAGCCTTTGAATCTTTGTGCACCGGCATTCCAGCTTGAAACGATGCCATCAGTATCAAGCATATAAATAGCGTAGTCTTTGATGGATGACACTAACAGCTGGTAGCGATTTTCAATATTTTCGCGATTTTTTATTTCCATTTGATTATATGAATTCATTTAAAAATATTAACACTATTCATTTGCACACTACTTGAAAAAGAAGATAAAAATAGTTACATATAAAATATTAATATAAACCGTATGAATTTGATGAATGCCATCAATTTTTCTACAGCCCAATGTTACCGAATGTCATTAATGCCAGAACGACAAATTAACTCGGAAATTACGTCAATATTTTAGTTGCTGTGGCTGTAATTTGATTAATCTTTATTCAAATTAAGATAGTGATAACGCTCATTTTTTCAATAAACCCAGCAATCTAAATCGATCATTAATATTAATCAAATTTATAAGTAGCGTTGATTTAATTGAGTCTTCAAGATAAGAATCTTCATTTAACGTGGAAATATACTTAACCACTTTAAATTGATGACCATCAAACACGTATTTGTCAGCAGGTAAATTTACGAAACAAAAATGACTATTAAGTAGCAATGAATCTAACTGTACAGCACCATCTTCCATCATTGATTCAAGTGTAATACCATTTCTTAACACTAAATCTAAGCCATTTTTTTTATTGATGTTAAGTAAAAGCTGACAGGCTGTCATATCTTCAGATGAAAAGGGAGGCCGTACTGTATTTGTCAAAATATCGTCTAAAGTTAAATGCATACCGATTTTCCAATATTATTAATTTTAAAATCGACTAGATGGACGATAGTTTTATAGCAATTTCTGTAGTTAAGTGAATAGCCTGTACCAGAGTTTATGAGCAAAATATTTCCTACTTATTTGCTATATTAAACACAGTAGATTATAAATTGATAGGATTAATTTATTCGTACGATTCCGTACTAGATAGCCGATTAAATAACGGTTATTTATATATAAAAAAGGGATCATAAGATCCCTTTTAATCATTTAACATCATATTCAATTACTATTTTTACTAGATTTATCTGGTTTACATTTTTAGGCTTTACTCTTATTGTTGAGATATCATTGAATGCAGTTCGAGATTTTAATTGAACAGAATTAATCAAGCTTTATTATTCAATCACTTCTGATACCTGCGCCTGATTAAACTAATTCATCGCTTAATTTTTCTAGCGAGTTGTAGAATTGCAGTTTATTCCGCCCCGAATTTTTTGCTTGATACATGGCTGAGTCTGCCTGTTTCAGTAAGTCTTCCGCATTGTACACATTGTCGCAAAACAAGCTTATGCCGATACTTCCGCTAATACTATAATCTTCATCGTTGAGTTTATAAGGCTCATTAATCCTGGCTTTTATTTTTTCGCCAACAGTTTTAGCTTCAATAGAAGCCTCTTTCAAATACTCACTTAATCCTTCCAGCATCACGACGAATTCATCGCCGCCCAGCCGAGTAACTGTATCGCCATCGCGCACACTTTCCTGTAGACGATATGCCACTTCTTTTAATAACAAATCACCAAAGTTGTGGCCCAGCGTGTCATTCAGCGTTTTGAAATGATCAAGATCGATAAACATAAGCGCGCCATAGCGGTGGCTTCTGACGCTACCCGCGATGGCTTGCTGTAGTCGATCTTCTAGCAAACGCCGATTGGGTAATTGCGTAAGCGGATCGTAAAAAGCAAGTAGCTGAATACTCTCTTGCGCTTCTTTAAAGGCGCGGATGTCAGAAATTGCAGCCACATAATTCGTGACTTCTTCCACAGAGTTGGAAACTGCCGTTATGGTCAGCCTATAAGGATTAATGACATCATCTTTATGTTTAATCCAAACTTCATCGACTAAGCCTTTTTCTTTCTGTAACGCATTTAAGATTTCTTGGTAAAACTGTTTTTCATGATGATCAGAAACTAAAAAGGCGATTGTTTTTCCAAGAACTTCATCAGCGCTATATCCCGTTAATTTAGTAAAAGACTTGTTTACGCGCAGAATGACATTATTTGCATCTGTCACAATTATTCCTTCCTGCACTTCAAACGCACTCGCGGCAATATTTTGTTCTTTCTGCTGCGCTTCCAACTGAGCATGGATTAATCGCAGATTGTCTAATGCAATATGTCTATCCAGTGTATTCGCGAATGCGCCGCCACTAAAAAGTACAAAGCAACCAGAAGTGACTAATAGCGCTAATAAATTAGGTTCGATTTCTAATCCCTCAACAGAACAGACGCTGCCAGGCAAAAAAGTAGCGCCTGCCATCGCCGTATAATGCATTCCCGCAATCGCAATGCCCATAATCGCTGCACTAAACAAATGCTGTACGAGTGGATGCAATCCAGTCTTTTCGCCGGCATAAACAATAAGAAGCGCGCCAGTAGCCGCTGTAATAGCAATGACGACTGAAAGGGTAAATATAGCGGGATTGTAGATAATTGCAGGCTGCATTTTAAGCGCGGCCATGCCCGTATAATGCATGGCAGTAATACCTAGCCCCATTAATAAACCACCGATTAGAATTTTTTTCAGCTGCAACTTAGGGCTTTGCAGCAAATGAAAACCAAACAATGCAGCAGCAACAGCGGGCAATATTGAAAGAAACGTTAGACTGGTGTCATAAGCAATCGGGATATTTAAATGAAAAGCGAGCATGCCGATAAAATGCATCGACCAGATTGCCATACCAAGCGTTAAACCACCCGCCACCATCCATGCTTTAGCTTGATAGCCATGACTTTCGCGCATACGTTCAGCATGGGAAAGCGCTGTAAATGAGCCCAGCATAGCGATTAACACCGATAACGCTATAAGATTTCCATTCCAGCTAATATCCAAAGCGCGAGTCCCCTTAAACGTTTAATGCTCATTATTCACATGTTGTGAATCTACATAAAATGTAGTTATTTATATTTATTTTTTTAAATCTATTTGTAGATATTGAATTAAAACTTCGGGTTATTCGTTTGTATGAGTTAATGTTTTTGCTGAAAATTTAATCGTTGGTCCAAGTTGTAGATTTAGTAAGTTGTAGATTAATTAGTGTCTTTAACTAATCCGTTTAAATGTTGTTAGATAAATAGTTTTTTGTAGCAACACATAGATAAACCAGTCATAAAATTTACGATGATGGATTAAGTACTTTAAGAATAGCAGTAATCGCTAAATGCCTACAATAGGCGCGATGCATAAAATAGATGAAATCCGCAACAAAGTTATACCTATAACATTGACAATACACGCGCAAACTTACTACTGATATCCGGCCACTGATATTCGGGCAGATATGAATGTTGCAGACTCTGTGTTATTTTAATGCGATAAAAAACAGTTGGCATTAGTCAATTAGGCCATCGTCCAACAGTACTCAACGGCTGAACACTAGTGTTGAATGAACTTTCGGCGTAACTAATTTATACAGTCACTTTGCGCTCGCGCCTTGACTTCTAATCCATGCCATCAACTTTAAAATCTCATCTGGTGATAATCCGTTACTGGGATTAGTTGAATCCATCACACCTTTGCCTTTACCGCTCATCCCGCCATTTGTACCTGCCCAGATGATTTCGAACATTCCTTTATCCGTGCTGCTTTTGGAATGATTATATCTTGGCCCTGTCAAACCGCCAGCAGTCTGGCCCTGCGCTTGGGCTCCATGACATTGTGCACATGAGTAGGCTTGATAACTCTTTTTACCGCTAGCAATGGCTTCTGAATTATCGTTGTAAGGGTTTGCACCAGTACTTAAGAATTTCTTGGATTGTTCAGTATTAAAAAGACCAGAATCAATTTTCAGGGGTTGGCCAGTCTTGGTGTCCACAAAACTCTGATCAGCGTATGAAAAACTACTGGTAAACATCAGCTGCATACTTAAAGTGAGCAGTAATGATTTGATAGAATGACTTTGCATAATAAATCTCCTCTTGAATAACTTACTTCAATCAATGACGAAGAAAACCGCATAATCGACACAATAAATACTTTATGGATTCGACTCTGTGCGTTATCGTACGCAATAGAAAATATAAGAACTTTCAATTAAGAGATATTTAAGTGGTAAGCATTAATTGAGACACTTATCTTTTAACCTACCCTTGACTGTTTGTTGATGATAAATTATTTTATAAAGTATTATAATTATCAAAGCATCAGCATATGGTGGTAAAAATATGCCGGAAATCTGTATTAGCTGATGGACTAATGTTAAGGATAAGTGGAACGTAAAACTTGATAATTCAAATAAACGGAGGCCATAAAATGACCAACAATTCTGAATCGATTTTACAACACGTAATGGAAGAAGATAAATTTAACATCCCTACAACTATTCATCCAAAACAGTTTTTAATCAAAGGTATTTATTTTGAAGTGATTTCATTCACTCCGCTAAATGAGGATGATGCAGGCGACATAGCACGACAGTATTATAAAAATCGTAAATTCAAACGGTCAGATAAAGGTACAGTTGTTCAAGTTGTTACGCTATATGGATTGGAAGATGAAATTGAGTATTGAAAAAGCAGTGCTGATTAATTCAGGAAGTGAATCAGATTAAATAAGTCATTGAAACATCGTCCTAAAAGCAAATCAATTAAGTCTATATATCAAGATTCAAGATTAAATACTTAATCCTACGAATTTCATGATTAACTTTATCAATACACTGAGCAAACCAATCAGGGCAACACCTGAAGCCCAAATGATGATCAACCACATCAGGCGTGTGAGCCAACTTTTGCGGCGTTTGGTTTTCGCAAGTGACGTGGTCATGGCTTAATAATGGCTTAAACGGTGTAAGGATTAATGATAATGATCATCTGCCGACACTTTTCCTCTAAAAATATAATATCCCCAAGCCGTATAAGCGAGAATGAGAGGAATAATGATGACGGCACCAACCAATGCAAAACTTTGGCTTGAATGGGGCGCAGCGGCGGTATAAATCGTTATATGCGGCGGCACAATGTTTGGCCAGATGCTGATGCCTAAACCGATATAACCCAGAAAAACCAACCCTAACGCATAGATAAACGGTGAGAAATTAGCTTTCTTTAAAGACAATGCTTTTTGTAATTGATAGAAAAATCCGGCTACCAAAATAGGAACAGGCGATAACCAGAGCATATTTGGTAATGTGAACCAGCGCTGAAAGATTTGTTTATCCAGCAAAGGTGTCCAGATGCTCACTGCAACTATCGTAATCAACAAAATGATCGCCAATTTTTTTGCAAGGTCATAATTAACGATTTGCAATGGTCCGGATGTTTTCATAATCAGCCATGTGCTGCCTAATAAAGCATAAGTGACCAGCAAGCCCAATGCGGTAAATACTGAGAAAGGCGTCAACCAGTTGAATGGCCCCCCTGCATATATGCCATTTTCAACGGGAATCCCCTGCAGGTATGCACCTAAAATCACACCCTGAAAAAACGTTGCTGCTACTGAACCTAGAATGAAAGCTTTATCCCAAAAATGCTGTTCAGACTCGTTGGATTTAAAGCGGAACTCAAAGGCGACTCCCCGCAGGATCAACGCTAGTAGCATGAGGATGATAGGCATATAAAAAGCACTTAATATGATGGCATAAGCGAGTGGAAATGCTGCTAGCAGCCCTGCCCCGCCTAATACCAGCCAAGTTTCATTGCCATCCCATACCGGGGCAATTGTATTCATCATAACGTCCCTATCGGTTTTATCCGGAAAGAATGGGTACAAGATTCCAATGCCTAAATCAAAGCCGTCCATCATGATATACATCATGATGCCGAAAAGAATGATGATCGCCCAAATCAGGGAAAGGTCCAGATTCATATTAGTCCTCTTTTTTCTCGGTAGGCGTTGCATGTGGCGGGTGAAACTCAGCCGCAATGATAAAGTCTTCCACTTCGTCTTTATTCAGTGAAAATGCGTCGCCTTGTTGGGATTCATTGGGGATCGGCCCGATACGCAGCAGCCTAAGCAAATAGATTACGCCTGTGCCGAATACAGTTAAATAGACCAACACGAACAAAGCCAGGCTGAAACTGAGTTCAGCTACGCTATGTTTGGTTACCGCGTCCGCAGTTCGCATCAGTCCATAAACAATCCACGGCTGGCGCCCAATTTCAGTAGTATACCAACCTGCCAAGATAGCGATTAGGCCTGCTGGTCCCATCCATAATGCGAATCGCAGGAAAAATTTGTTTTGATATAAATTTTGTTTCCAGCGCAGCCAGACTGAAAATAATCCCAAAGCAATCATCAGCAGCCCCAAACCTACCATCACACGAAATGTCCAGAAGACAATGGTGGAATTAGGCCTGTCTGCGGCAGGGAATTCTTTCAGGGCAGGTATTTGCCCATTCCAGGAATGCTTTAATATCAGGCTGCCTAAATGTGGAATCGCGACTTCAAAATGATTTTTTTCTGCCTGCATATCGGGCAAGCCAAATACGATGAGCGGTGTAGCTTCACCGGGTTTATTTTCCCAGTGCCCTTCAATTGCCGCGATTTTGGCGGGTTGATGTTTCAATGTATTAAGGCCATGAAAATCGCCCACAATAGCCTGGATAGGCGCAACTAAAACAATCATCCATAAACCCATGGAAAGCATCTTGCGGATTTGCTGATTATTTTTTTTATGCAGTATTTGCCATGCCGCGGTTGAAACCACAATAAGCGCTGTTGCCAGATACGCTGCCAACGCCATGTGAACTAGGCGATAGGGAAAAGAAGGATTAAAAATAATGGCCCACCAATCAACAGGAATAACCCGGCCATTAATGATTTCTATGCCTTGAGGCGTATGCATCCAGCTATTAGATGCCAAAATCCAGGTGGTTGAAATCAAGGTGCCGATTGCAACCATCAATGTAGAAACAAAATGAATGCCAGGCCCTACCCGCGTCCAGCCAAAAAGCATCACGCCCAGAAATCCGGCTTCTAGAAAGAAAGCTGTTAACACTTCATACGCTAGTAATGGGCCGGTGACACTTCCCGCAAAAGTGGAAAAGCCTGCCCAGTTTGTGCCGAATTGATACGCCATCACTAAACCCGAAACGACGCCCATACCAAAACAGAGTGCGAAAATCTTAACCCAGAAATGATACAAATCTAGATAAACCACCTTTTTTGACATCAGCCAGCGCGCTTCCAGAACCGCGAGGAAACTCGCCAAACCTATGGTGATTGCAGGAAAAACAATGTGGAAAGAAATCGTGAATCCGAATTGGATTCGAGCTAGCGTTAATGCTAAGTCAGACATAATTTATTTTTGTAGCCTGCGGGAAATATGTGAATAGAATTAAGAACAAATTAGGCGCAAATAGTTTAAGTCAGCGTCGATTCTTTTTTGGAATCCGGCTTTTCAAATGCCTGTTCAGCGGATAGCGCATAATTATTCACGTTAAGCGTTGGTACATAATCAATATTTAATCGTTTAAATTCACGGATTAGCGCTAAATTCAACGATTGCTGAATATCCATGTATAGATTGAAATTATCCGTATTAAGAATATAGACCACTTCAAAATCTAAGGTCTGTGTGCCAAACCCTTTAAAGTGTGCGCGATCAAATTGTACTTCTTTGAAGGTTTGGAGATGCGTTTTAATAATAGAAGGTATTTTTTCTAGATCATCGGCTTTCGTGCCGTAACTTACCCCAAAATTAAATGCAACGCGTCTTTTTGACATGCGTTTGTAGTTATGGATTGTATTTTTAAGCAATTCCGTATTACTACAAATGATCTGCTCCCCATTAAGACTGCGTATATGCGTGGTTTTAAGGCCGATCAATTCCACATTACCCATCACATCACCAAAAATAATGAAATCGCCGATTTCAAAAGGCTTATCCAGGCCGATGGATAAAGAGGCAAACAAATCACTGAGGATATTCTGGACAGCTAAAGCGACTGCTACACCGCCGATTCCTAAGCTTGCTACAAAAGCGGTGATATTCACGCCTACATTGGCAAGTAGAGTTAATAAAAGGATTGTCCATACCACCGTTTTTATTACCCAGGAAAGCATTGAAATAATAACGGGATTGGGAATTTCACCATCCCGAACCGTTAACTTATCCCTTGCCCAGATGCTGATGCCTTTTGTTGCCCATATCGCCACTTGGACGCCGATGACGATAAAAGTTAAATGATCTAGCCTGATGCTCCATTTGATTGGCAAATCAAAAAAACGCAATGCCAAAAGTAACGCTAAAAATGCGAAGGTGATCTTCTGCGTGCTCTGCATTACCTCGATGATGACATCGTCAAATTTATTCGTCGTGGTTAATGCTATTTTTTTTAGCCGGGCAATGATTAACTGCCAAACAGTCAAGATAATGAAAAAATAAAAAATTCCCAGCCCAATGATCGTCACCCATTTCATTAAAGGCATGGATAAAAATGTAAAATTTAAAAGCCATTCACGCATAAATGTTTGTCTCCTAATTAGTGATGATTCAGCTTAACTTTGAAACCTTAAGCCGGCTTCTGCCATACCTGAATATGTGATGAAAATAAGGTTTCTAACAATTTGATCAGTTAGAAATTTGAAAATAATGGGGTGGAAATGTTTTAGAAATAATTTATTTCTCGAATTCTTATCTCTCGAACATCAGTCTCTCGAGCATCAGCCACTCGAACAACCAGTCTTAAGTTTGAGCTTTAATCATCTTTCTTGAAAACATTTTTTCTTTCATCTGGCTTGAAATTTTCAGAAAAAGTCTTTTCCATATCAAGCAAATGTTTTAGATGACTATCTGGATTATGGTCAGTTGGCATTCTTTTATCTAATTCAACAGAATCCGATTTTATATGAATCGATTTTTCATCATCATCACTTTTGATGAATTGAAAACCATACTTCAAAATCATGAATAAAAAGTATGCAAGTACGAAATATAAAATGAGCGTTAAGTAATGATATTCCATGAAGGCAGGCAGTAATTTTTCTTGTAAAAAATACAAAAAAATCAAGCCGTAAATTGCACTTAAAAGTAAGCTCATAATTCACAAATAGTCTTTGCAAATAGTCTCTGAGTATTAATTGTATTTAGAATATTATCGTTTTTACCCGTATCTCTATTAAATTCAACAGCACATCAATCCGCATTAAATAAAGTTACGGCAACCCGTTAAGGCCACCGTAACTGTCCAGTTCAAAGTCAAATTTAGAACATATTCAAACAAGACGGTTGAATAATACCGTCTGAAAAATGAATATGTGAATAAGAATTATCTGATTCATTTGTCAGAAATGTCTGATGAATATCCTATTTTTCTTACCATTTTATTGTCGGTTTATTCCTACTTAGTTTTCAGTTTAGGCGTGATTTTTTTTATGCATTGTCTTGGTCATACTAACCATACATTTAGTAGCAATTTACTGTGAATAGGAGACGATAATGGATTCAATCAATAGAAATCAGCCCGAAGACAATCACCAGAATATTTCCAATGAACAGGCAATTAACAAAGTAAAAGAAATTGTCGACAATGCTAAAACCTGTTTTTTCTGCACCTTTCCAGAAGCCGATTCGCATACAAGGCCCATGACCGTTCAACAAGTAGATGATCAGGGAAATCTTTGGTTTTTAAGCGCTGCAGATAGTTATAAAAATCTGGAGTTGACCAGTGATCCCGCAGTTAGGCTTTATTTCCAAGGCTCCAAACATTCTGACTTTTTATATCTGGATGGCTTCGCAACTATCTCTAAAGATAGACAGAAAATTGAGGAATTATGGGAGTTTGTGATGAGCACTTGGTTTACCGATGGCATTGAGGACCCGAGGATTACGGTGATTAAAGTGACGCCAACTGTAGGTTATTACTGGGATACCAAGCATGGGAACACGATTGCCGGCATTAAGATGTTAATCGGCTCTATCGTGCATAAAACATTAGATGATTCGGTAGAAGGCAACATTACGATTTAAAGTTGTAAAGCTATTTGTTCAAATCGGAAATGTTCTTATTAATACTATTAACTATTCAAAACCCATCCTTAAAGTCATAAAGCATTGATGAATGAAATGATTAACCTTTTGCAGTGGCCAGCAATGTTCGCAACATTATTATCAGCATGGCTGGTCGCTTCTCAATCCAAATCAAAAAGGAAAGTTGGCTTCTGGGTGTTTATTGTCAGCAATATTCTGTGGGTGATATGGGGTTTTGACAAACAGGCTTATGCGCTGATCTTGATGCAGGTAGGTTTATTTATTTTGAACGTCAGAGGCATCAAAAAAAATAATTCCGATCATTCAGGCTGACGCTTGGATGTCAGAAAAAACTGACTAAAAAATCATGTTGTTGATGACACAATAAAAAACGTCCTTTTTATAAGATATGTTTTCTTAATCAAATAAGGAAAAATCATGAAACCGTTATTGAGTAAATCACAACTTTTACCTGTTGGATTAGCACTATGTACACTATTACCCGCTACTGTTTTCGCTGCTGACGTATCAATGTCGGATAAAGCCTTTCTCAAAAAAGCGGCACAGTCTGGGCATTATGAGGTGGAAGGTAGCAAGCTAGCCTTGAAAAAATCCAAAAATGCAGACATTCAGAAATTCGCCAAACAAATGGTTGCAGATCATCAAAAAGCGGGCAATGAATTAAAAGCGCTGGCACAAACTAAAAAAGTGGAATTACCGGCGGACCCAAGTTTTATGCAAAAAGGTTCTTTAATGCTGTTAGAAACTTATAGTGCAAAAAACTTTGATGATGAATACGCTGAAAATGTGGGCGTAGATGCGCATGAAGCAACGGTCGAATTATTTGAAAAAGCGGCTAAGGATGCGGACGATGCGGACATCAAACAGTTTGCACAGAAAACCTTACCAACCCTGCAACATCATTATGAAATGTCTAAAAAATTAGACGCTATGTTTGATTAATAAAAGTCTTCTTTTAAAACTCAAAAAAGCCTGAATCATCAGGCTTTTTGTTTGCGGTAAACCTTTAAGCGAATATGTTCAATTAACCCCAAAATGCCTTCACATTCTGAATAAGAGATATTCAGATGTCCAGAATTCAGCAATTGAATAAAACTTGCGTCGAGAATATCGATCAAATATGCATAGCCGTTTGACTCAAATTGATTGGTAATTTTAAGATTTTGATTCAGAATCCGAATAGGCGTTTTCTTAAGATCAACAATGGTTTTTTGATCAATGTTGCGAAAAAAAATCTGCTTATATTTGGTGATAATCTGGCGCACCCTATTTTTCGAAAGACCATAATCAGAAGCGATTTGCGTCAATTTTTCACCTTCAAAATATCGATGAACTATTTCCTCATTCCTATGCGAAGCGGAATGCATATTTTTTAACCTTTAACTACTGCAGAAAATTTTCCTGAAATTAAGGTGTTAAAACCACTTTTCGGCAATCTTCTTTTTTCTCATTAAAAATCTCATAGCCTTTTACGGCATCTTCCAGAGACATTCGATGCGTAATGATATCGGCCGGTGATAAATGTCCATTTTCGATAAACTCTAGTAGTTCAGGCATAAATCGGTGCACATGCGTTTGGCCCATTTTGAACGTCAGTCCTTTATCGAAAGCATCGCCAACTAAAAACCCGTGAATGAACCCTGCATATACGCCGGGTATACTCACTATGCCTCCCCGCCTTGTAGCTGCAATACATTGGCGAATCGCTTTTCCGCTACTGGCTTCAATTTTCAACGTGGTAAGCGCTGTTTCAACCAAGCTGCCTTTTGCCTCGAAACCCACTGCATCAATGGAGGCATCAACACCACGCTGTTGGGTTTTATCCAAAATAATCTGGGCAGGATCCTCATCTTCTTCAAAGTTGATACTGATTGTTCCATATTGCTGAGCAGCAAAATCCAAACGATATTGATGATGATCAACCATAAAAATGGTTTCTACGCCCAGCATCCTGGCACAAGCGGCAGCCATTAAGCCGACAGGTCCAGCGCCGAATATAGCAATAGTTGAACCGACTTTCACTTCAGCATTCAGGATGGCTTGATAACCAGTAGGCAAAATATCGCTTAAAAATAATACTTGCTCATCCGCCAGGCTTCCCGGTACTTTTAAAGGTCCAACATTTGCTTTTGGCACGCGGACCAGTTCAGCCTGACCGCCGGATATACCACCATATAAATGGCTGTAGCCAAATAAAGCAGCGGGAGGCCTGATAGACTTTTTATTAAGGCTTGGGCCATCTCCTGTATTGGTGGTTTCACAGGCAGCATATTGTTCACGCTCACAAAAAAAACAGCTTCCACATGCAATAACAAATGGAATAACCACACGGTCACCTTTTTTAACATTTGTTACAGCGCTTCCGACATCTTCGACAATGCCCATAAATTCATGGCCAAGAATATCGCCGTCTTTTACCGCAGGCATTTTCCCCCTGTAGAGATGCAAATCTGAGCCGCAAATTGCAGTGGCGGTGACACGCAAAATCACATCATCATTGAAAATAAGTTCTGGATCTGGAACAGTTTCGACCCGGACATCTTCGCTGCCATGATAGATAAGTGCGCGCATGTGATACTCCTTTTCAGTTAAAAGACTATTCAATTTAACGAGCGCGGAGAATTTTAAAAATAGGAAATAACTTATTTAGCCGTAGGACTTTACCTAAAGTTACCTACATTGCATGTGATGAATTCTGACAATAAGTTAAGTCAAATACTGATACAGACACATCTCTTTAGGCGCTAAATTCCAGAACTTATTCGCTAAGACTTATGAATTTTTAGATATATTTTAGTGATTTATAAGTAATTCTAGCGATTAAAACTCACTGACTTAACTACGAAAAGGATTAAAAAAATGAACAAACTATTATTAGCATTATTTATTTCAACAATTTCCATCTCGTCATATGGCGCGACTAACGAAAACAATAATAAGGACGATGGTTCTGCGCTTGGTACTTCTGAAAGCCCACAAGTACAAAGACAACAAAATCGCACAGATAAAGGGGCGACAGGTGTACATCAAGACGGTGTAAAAGATGATGCAAGCGCTTTAGGTACATCTGAAACGCCACAAGTGCAAAAACAGCAAAACCGCACAGACAAAGGCGTATCGGAAAGCCCTAATAGAAATAAAGCCAAAAATAAAGTCTTGAGGGAAAAAGAAAAAAATGCAGGTACTACTAAAGGCAACCCTGTTCAGCCTACTGAGCCAGAATCTGCACCACCTGCAACCAACTAAAACAATCATTTAAGTTTAGATAATTTTGGAGAACGTAATGAACACAATTGAAAATGGCAATAATCCCGTCGAACCTGATGAAGATGAAAGCCAACAACAGATCCCGGAAGCGAGTATTGATGTAGATGATTTGGATGATGAGTCTACAAACAATGACAGCATCCCTTCTGAAATCGAAAACGATGAAGTGCCTGATTTAGATGATCAGAACTTACCACGTGAATTTCCGCGAGATGATTCTCATATTGGCGACAATCCAATTTACCCAAATGAAGAGGATATTGTGCCAAAAAATGACAGTATCCCATCGGAGATACGAAACGATGATAACCCTAGAAATCCAGGTATTTAAAATATAGGTATTAATAGGGTTTAATTAACTCTAAACGTAAGGAGAAAATTATGGAAGAAATTAAAACCGAAGGTTATAAAGACCATCGCAATATTGATCAACCACCTCAACACCAGAACCAGCAGCCTGGTGTTGAGGCAGATATGGAACCACGCCCACAATATATAGATCCGGATTACCGGGCTGGCAGCAAACTAGAAGGCAAAGTTGCATTAATCACTGGTGGTGATAGTGGAATTGGTCGCGCCATTGCTGTGCATTTTGCAGCAGAAGGCGCCTCTGTCGTGATTAATTATCTGGGCGATCAAGAGGAAGAAGACGCCGAAAAAACGCTGGACTTGGTCAAAGATTATGGCGGAGATGGTATTGCCTTGAAAGGCGACATCAGTCAGGAAGATGTTTGCCAGTTTTTGGTGAAAAAAACGGTCGAAGAATATGGTCAAGTCGATATTATTGTGAATAATGCAGCCCAGCAATTCCCTCAGGAAAGTATTGAAGATATCACCCAGATACAGCTTGAGAGAACATTCAGCACAAATATATTTTCGATGTTTTACATTGTTAAAGCAGCATTGCCTTTGTTAAAAGAAGGCTCGCGAATCATCAATACTGCTTCTGTCACTGCTTATAAAGGCAATAGCGCGCTGCTGGATTACTCTGCAACCAAAGGTGCCATTGTTTCATTTACCCGTTCATTGGCAGAACAGTTAGCAGATAGAAATATCACCGTTAATTCGGTCGCACCGGGCCCAATATGGACTCCGTTGATTCCAGCTACATTCCCGCCAGATAAAGTAGCGGAATTCGGCCATCAGGTTCCCATGAAACGTCCAGGGCAACCAAGTGAAGTGGCACCTGCTTATGTATTTCTGGCATCAAACGATGCTTCTTACATCTCTGGCCAGGTGATCCATCCGAATGGTGGAACAGTAGTAAATGGATAGTTGATTAGTCATTATCAGTCATGCTATCTGTAGAAGATACTATTCTCAGGCTTGCAATCGCAGCCGTTCTGGGTGGTCTTGTTGGGTTAGAACGAGAACGCCTGGACTGGGCTGCAGGATTGCGTACGCATATGCTTGTTTGCCTGGGTTCGTGCCTGATTATGATTGTTTCATCCTTTGGATTTGCAGATATCGTAAAAGCAGGAACGCATACAGTCACTTTGGATCCCTCCCGCGTTGCCGCGCAAGTTGTTAGCGGTATTGGTTTTTTAGGTGCGGGGACGATTCTTTTCTATAGACAGCAAGTGATTCGGGGTTTGACTACTGCCGCCAGTTTATGGACAGTTGCAGGTGTCGGGCTAGCAGTAGGTGGCGGATTATTCATAGCCGCCGGCGCTACCACAGTGCTTGTCGTCGTTATTCTGGGGTTGGTAAAACCCATTGAACGTCGAATCTTTAAAAGAGATTTGAATAAACAATTGATCGTTCATGTAGATTTACAAAACACATCGCTGTGGGATTTGCAGCAATCCATTGAAGAAAATGGTGTGTTGATTAACGAAATGAATTTAAGCAAAAGTACCGATCAAGAATCGTTTATTACCTACACATTCCTTAAAAATATAAAAAGCGAATCACTGAATAAAATCATTGAAAAACTGCAAGAAAAAACTGGCGTCATCTCGGTTACATCAAAAAAATAGTGCGTTAAATAGTGTTAACTTGCCTTGAACATCAATACGGCAAAAGGCAACAATGGTGGTATTTGTGATAATGCCAATGTTCCATCTACCGCTTTGATTGTCGTATTAGTCAGTACATCTACAAAATCACCCTCTTCTTTTAAGCCGATATTGACTAAGAGATTTTCCCAATATTGTTTGTCGGTAATAGTTATTCCATCAGAATTATGGTGTAAATGAGCCGTTAATCGTGGCGCGATGACAACCAATTTTTCACCCTCTAAATTTCTGGAAAAAGCGACAAAGTGTTCATGATGATTTCCGCTAAGAGTTAATGGTTGGTAATCCCCTAACTTGAATAATGCGGGATGATTTTTTCTGACATTCAACATCTGTTTGATCAAATGTTGTTTAACCGAACCACTCTGCCAATTTTCGCAGCACTCGTTGAAATCCTGGTTTTCATTCAACGCTTGCTGCCGGATTGCAAAATCCACCGCACGACGATTATCCGGATCCACCAGACTGAAATCCCAAAACTCAGTGCCTTGGTACAAATCAGGCATGCCCGGCGTGGTCAAGCGTAATAAGGTCATGGATAAGCTATTAATGGCACCTGCGCTTGCTATCTTTTTAACAAAAGCATAGGCACTTTCGATAAAGGAGTTATTTTTAACGTTGATCACATTAAACACAAAACTGTTGCAGGCGGCTTCATAGTCTTCGTTTGCCTGTATCCAGTTAGAGAAACGTTTCGCTTCCCTAATACTTTTTAAAAGCCAATCATTCAGTCTTTCGGCATATTGCTGTATTGCCTCACTGTCGTCAGGCAGTAAATCATAAGGCCAGTGGCCTATCAGCGTTTGATACAGCATATATTCATGCCAAGGCCTTGGCGCAGAGTACGATATATTCAAATGATCATTCGGGAAAATATCCTGGTGGAATTTCGCATTGAGCTGGAACCAGCCTGATACAGCCTCTTCCCATTGCAACGGAATCTCACTTAGCACCGCCAATCTCGACCGCGCATCTTCACCGCGCTTATGATCGTGTGTTGCGGTAGCTATCATGCCGAAAGGATAATTTTTGTGCCGTGTTAAGCAGCGCTGATGAAATTCATCCACGGGCATGGAAAACACACCCGGCTCGCTGCCCACTTCATTTCTGGAAAGCAGACGCGCATAGCGATAAAAAGCGGTATCTTCCACTGATTTTGCTGATAATGGCGGTGTTAATTGCTGAAAGCGCGTGATGGCGCGTCTAGATAAGTCGCCTAATGCGGTCTGACTATTTGTAACCAGATCCCCGCTCAACCAGCTTAAGACTAACTTTAATAACGGCTTATCAACATTGCTTAATGAGCGCAGCGCTGCGATGCCCAAGTTTTCAAAAATAGATTGATCAGCTTCAGATAGTTTTTCTGGTGGTGTGATGTATGTGCGGTAAACAGGAAAATAGACCAGAATTTCCGTTAACACACGCCTGATAGATGCTAAAGAAAAATCCCGGGTTTGAATGTCGCATCTCGCTATTTTGTGTAAAGAAAGCGCAGTGGCCTCAAATTCGCCCACCAGATTTTCAGATAGCAATTGCCTGCGTGCATTTCGAACATGTTGAATAAAGTCGTTCTCATCCTTGGTGATTTTTTTCCATAATGCAGTCAGCGGCTTTTCACCGTCAGGGTCATGCAACAAAGCATTCACCTCTTCCATAAAATCATAGCCGGTGGTGCCTTCAAGCTGCCAGTCTTCAACGAGAGCTTCATCACGACCAAGGATTTTCTCTGCAATAAGATAAGGTTTTTGCTGCAATTTTAAAGGCCGCTGATTAATTAAATCTTCTAAACGTGATTTTAATTTTCTACAATATTGCTGTGGGTTTGCCAGGCCATCGATATGATCGATTCTTAAACCATCAATCAATCCTTTTTTATACAGCTCAAAAATCTGCGCATGTGTCGCCTCAAATACCTCATCGACTTCCACTCTAATACCGGCCAGTTCTGACACCTCAAAAAAACGACGCCAGTTGATTTCATCCGTCGCATTCCGCCACCAGGTAAGCCGGTAATGCTGTTTTTCTAATAACTGGTGTAAATCAGAAATACCGTTATTTGCATGGTCATTATAAAAACTGAATGCCTTGTCTAGACTTGATCGACCCTCTTCTGTTTGATGGATTGACTTTAAAGCATCAAATATTGTTAACGCATCCTGTTCCAATGCAAAAAAATCCTGTTCAAAATTCATGGCATTCAGTTTATCAATGACGGCATTAAAAATGTCAGCATCAGATCGGCTCAATATCTCGACATAATCAGGCAGCGCAATGGGGAAATGATGCGAAAAATAACGTGCTTCGATCTGGCCACTGTCTGCTTCAAAGTGCAGTGTGATCTCGCCTTTATCTAGTACAACGCCATACGGATCTCCTAAAAACGGCGCTAGCATTTTATTATTGAGCTGGGGATCAGGTGAAAGCCAGTCGATATCGAACCAGAAAGCATAAGGGCTTTTGCGCCCCCACTCCAGTACATGCTGCCACCAAGGATTTTCATGGCCGCCCACACCCATATGATTCGGGACGATATCAATGATAAGGCCCATATCATGTTGCCTTAAGGTTTCGACTAAGCGTGTTAAGCCTTCGATACCGCCCAATTGTGCATTCACTTGGGTTGGGTTCACAATATCGTAACCATGTACCGAGTTCTGCCGCGCGGTTAGAATGGGCGATGCATACAAATGCGAAATGCCAAGTGTTAAAAAATAGCCGACCAAGTCATTGGCATGATCAAAAGTAAATTGCTGGTTAAACTGCAAACGCACAGTGGCGCGAATTTCAGCAGGCGTGTTATTGGATTTATTGATCATAATGGTGCTTCTAATAAGGCAATAAATGAATTGCCGGGAAAGACGTTCTTGGCCAATGAATCCCAGACTTCACTAAAATCGAATAACACTTCTGCATGTTCATCCACGCATAAATCGTTGCGTGAATGAACCAGCCTCTCGTTACCTAGATTAAAAGCCAGTACTAATTTCGAACCATCGCCCATTCGCCAACTGGCTTTTACAGATGAAGGTCCAATTGCTTCTGCCTTGATGGCTTTTGCATTCTGCAATTTAGGGATGATGTAATGATGCCGAATCCCCAGCAATTTACTTACCCACTGCGTCCAATCTAGCGAAGTGCTGATGGCAAGGCCTTCCACGCTAGTCGGCCGTGGAATAGACGATTCAAAGGTATCCACATTATTAGAATCTGGAATCTGAAGCGCAAAAGCGGTATCTGAGAATTTACTGAATGAGGCGAATTCTTTTCTGCGCCCTTCCCTGATTGCCTGTATCAATGCGTCATCTTCGTGGCTGGTAAAATACAGGAATGGTTGCGTTGCGCCGAACTCTTCGCCCATAAATAACATGGGAACATGCGGACATAATAGAACCAGTGCATTTGCCACACGCAGCGTGCGATCTGAAACTAAAGTAGTCAGCCGTTCACCAAATGGACGGTTGCCTACCTGATCGTGATTCTGCAAATAAAAAACAAATGCGGTTGTTGGCAGCGTGCTTGAATCGCCCGAAATAGAATGGCTACTGGGTTCTTGAGAATAGCTTTCCTCAAATGAATACAGAAAACCATCAGTCAGGCATTTAGCTAAAAGCTCCGAGGTATCATCTGCGTATTCTGCATAATAACCCTCTGTTTCACCTGTTAATAACACGTGCATCACGTGATGCGCATCATCATTCCATTGTCCGCAAAAACCGCTTTTTAAAAGCTGAACAGAATTGTCATCATTTTCAGCTACCAAATGCACCTGACGGTACGCACTTAATGTGTTTTGTGCGGTTTCGGCCACTTCAAATAACCAGGTTTTATCTTTGATGGCATGGCAGGCATCAAACCTTAGTCCGTCAAACCGGAACTCCTCTAACCAATACATGACATTTTCAGTGAAGAAACTCCTGACGATAGGATGCTTAAAATTAATGGCACTACCCCAGGGTGTTTGCTCACTGTCATCAAAAAACTGCGGCGAATAATGGTTTAAGTAATTGCCGTCAGGACCGAAATGGTTATAAACAACATCCAGAAAAATAGACATGTTCAAAGCATGTGCTTCATCGACAAGGGATTTCAAGTCATCAGGCGAGCCATAGGAAAATTGCGGCGCGTACAAATAAACCCCATCGTATCCCCAGTTGCGATTACCAGGAAAACTGGCGATTGGCATCAGTGAAACTGCTGTAAAGCCCATCGCGGCCAGCGCTGCTAATTTCCCCTTAACGCCAATAAATCCTTCAAAAACGCCGACATGCATTTCATACAAAATCGTTTCATGCCATGGTCTGCCCATCCAATTACTCATGCGCCATTGGTATGCTTCAGGATCAACGACAACGCTGTAGCCATGCACACTATCTGCTTGAGCGCGCGATGCCGGATCTGGCACGGTTAAAGTGGCCTCGTTTTTATTTGTGACTCGATATTTATAACGCGTGCCTGCACCACAAGCAGCAATTCCCATGTAAAAGTCAGGGAAATCTACATTTGATGCATCCAGCTCAAATTCCTCGCCACTTTCAAACACGACGAATACTTGAGTGGCATCCGGTGCCCACAAGCAAAACTGCGTGTGTTCAGGGTCAATCAGGTGAGCGCCTCTTTGCGGCATCAATGTTCGTATAGACTCATGCATGTTTCGATTCCGTAATAAACGCTGAAACTTCATCCAGCAAAGCAATCAGGCTTTGAACTGGTACTTCCAGCCAGTCTGGCCTGTTGGTAAATTCATACTGTATCTCGTGGCTGATTCTTTCAATGGTGAATAGATGGATCAGCGCTTGCATTTGATGCGGGATTTGCTGTTCCTGTAACACAATATTGCTAGCCACATTTGTTTTTGCATCAGCCGGATCAGCATTTTCGATTAGGTCACCCGCTGCATATTGGCAGTAAGATTTTAAAAATGCTTGTTGGGAAATTTGCAGATACTGTTGAAGAATGTCATTGCTTGCAGTCGAATTCAAAAGAAGCGCTTCATTCTTGCGCATAAAAGCTGCTGCATAGGAAAAGGAACGTAAGGCACCTGCCACATCGCGCAATGGGCTATCTTTAGCGCGTCTATGTTCCAATGTTTGGTTAGGTTCACCTTCAAAATCCACAATCATTGCATCGCCAGACAAGACCAGCACCTGACCCAAATGGAAATCTCCATGGACACGTGTTAATTTATGCCCTGAAACACTGGAAATTAAAGTGTTAATCAGGTTTGTCGCCTGTTTCAGAATTTGTTTTGAATGAGCTTCCGCACCATCGGTTAAGTCACGTTTGCCGACAATTTCCAGTGCATTCTTTACTTTCAAACTAATCCGCTCAGACCAGATATCTAGTTCTTCTTGCCCTGCTATCACTGGGCTGAATGCGTCATCATCGGTAGGTGATGCAAGCAGTTTATGCAATTCGCCTAAACGCTGGCCTAAGATACTGGCAAAACCAGCCAGCTCTTCAAAGGGGCCCACATTTTCTACTGGCAGCACATGCAATGCGATTTCTTCGGACTCAGTCGGCTGTAAAGCATGCTTCAATTTATCCAACGTCCACTGCCATCCATCTCCCTGGTTATGCACATAAGATTGTGCAACGATGAGGTTGTAAATTTCGTCATTCTCATTGGTATAACTCATTTCGCCGTAATAAGCAGGTGTATTCTGGTATTGCATTTTGGCGAGGTATTTGCCCATTTCCAACTCTGGGTTGATGCCTTTGCTCATCTTCCGGATGATCTTGACGAAAATTTTGTCATTCAATATAAATGAGCTGTTTGACTGCTCAGTTAAGGTTCTCCTGATCCTGAATTGTTGGTCAATTTCCAGATTACTTAATTGGTCGATTCCGTTAAAAGTGATTTGGCCTTTGTCACTTTTTAAAGAAACTTTTCTTTGCATATGACTAATGATCGAATAAGCGAAATCGTCCAGCGCAAATGCATCGGTTAATAAACCAATTTTTGGGCCACGACGGACTCTTGCTAAAGAAAGGTCGCTGGCTAGCTGTGGTGTCTCCTGATTCTCATCCGTATAGGCAAGGATTAAAAAATAATTTTCCAGGGATTTTTCAGTGTTAACTTCAAGCGCAGTCAATATAAACGGCGGTAATGTTGTATTGGTCACGTTTTCCAGTGGACCCAGTTTTGTCAGTGTCAGGCTGTTGATTGCTTCCTGTTTATTAGCGAACCAGCGCTGCTGCTGTAAAAACTGCGGCAGGATTTGCTTCTCTAGCCGTGTGCTTAATGGAGCTTGAGCAACTTCAGCCAAATCTTTCTGCAACACCAATGTGATGTGCTCAGGCATCGGATTTGTTAATTCAGTTGTTTGATTTTGCAGTTTTGTCTCAAGTGTTAATCGGAACCAATAAAATCCATAAGGCGCCAATGTGAGGATATAAGGCGACTTTGTGATGACCGGAAATCTCGTTTCCCCTAGCAATTCCACAGGGGCATAGTCACAGAATTCGGAGAGATCCAGCTGCACAGCCTGCGCGGTGCTAGCGACGTTAGCAACGCAAAGAATCCTCTCATTCAGCTCATTATTTTCTGAGTCGGTGCCTTTATATTCCCTGACATATGCAAGAATTTTACGATTCTGAGGATACAATATCCTCAGCTCTCCGCGGCCAAAAGCGTGGTAATTTTTACGCGTGAGCAGCAGTTTGCGCATCCAGTTTAAAAATGAATGCTGATCTTCAGACTGGGCTTCGACATTGACCGTGTAATAACCGTATTGCGCATCCATAATGGAAGGCAGCACTAGCTTGGCAGGGTCAATGCGCGAAAAACCGCCATTACGATCCGGTGACCATTGCATCGGCGTTCTTACACCATCCCTGTCGCCCAGATGGATGTTGTCACCCATCCCAATCTCATCCCCGTAATAAATCACAGGCGTGCCAGGCATCGACAGCAATAGACTGTTAAGTAGCTCCATACGCCGTCTGTCACGTTGCAAAAGTGGTGCCAAACGTCTGCGGATACCGACATTCAGTCTTGCCCTGTTTTCAGCAGCATAAAAATTGAGCATATAAGCACGCTCGCTGTCCGTGACCATTTCCAGCGTGAGTTCGTCATGGTTCCTCAAAAATATCGCCCACTGGCAATCTTTTGGAATATCAGGTGTTTGCTGCAGAATATCAGTGATAGGGAAACGGTCTTCCTGCGCCAATGCGAGATACATGCGCGGCATCAATGGGAAATGAAAAGCCATATGGCATTCATCATTATCACCAAAGTAATACTGCACATCTTCCGGCCACATATTGGCTTCTGCTAATAAAAGGCGACCTGGATATTTCAAATCGACGACTTTACGTATTTTTTTTAGTATTTCGTGTGTTTCCGGAAGGTTTTCGTTAGAAGTACCTTCTCTTTCAATCAGGTAAGGTACCGCATCCAGCCGCAAGCCATCTACGCCTAAATCCAGCCAGAATTCCATTACATTAATGACTGCTTTTAACACTTGTGGATTGTCAAAATTCAGGTCAGGCTGGTGCGAAAAGAATCGATGCCAGAAAAAAGCATTAGCGACAGGATCCCAAGTCCAGTTTGATTTCTCGGTATCCGTAAAAATTATCCGCGTTTCACTGTAAGCCGTATCGGTATCCGACCATACATAAAAATTTCGTGCTGCTGAGCCGGGTTTGGCATTACGTGCTCTTTGAAACCACGCATGCTGGTCGGATGTGTGATTAATGATGAGTTCGGTGATGACGCGCAGGCCGCGTGCATGCGCTTCTGAAATGAAGCGCCGTGCATCTGTCAGATTGCCATAATCAGAATGCACATTTTTGTATTCCGATATATCATAACCATCATCACGGCGTGGTGATGGATAGAATGGCAATAGCCATATCGTATTGACGCCGAGACTGGCAATGTAATCCAATTTTTCGATCAGGCCTTTAAAATCGCCTATGCCATCATTATTGCTATCAAAAAACGACTTAACATGGACTTGGTAAATGATCGCATCTTTGTACCACAACGGGTCGCTATCAAAAGGCAACACTTCATCGATAGTGGATTTTGCTGGTTTGGTTTTTTTAGTCATCGCCATGTAATTTTTCTCTTTATTATTCCTGTATTAAGCCCGTGATTAATGCAGTGCCTTAATTTCCCAGATAACAAACACGAATTCAGCAGGATCAAGTCTTAATGACTGCCATTTACCGTATAAAGTAAAATGCGTATCGCTGACCAAATCATGCACATCAAATCCAGCGTGATCATTTAGACCCAGCATATACAAAGGAATCTCTAATTGAGTATCCTGAAGTGCATTCGCTGATAGATTCACTGCAACCAGGATCAATGAATCAAGCGGCTCATTTGCAAGCAGCTCATTTGAAATATATTTTCCTTTTTTTGAGTACAAAATAACCTGCTCATTACTGGAAGGATGGAAATCAATACCGCGTTGCGTTTGGAGTGATGGATAGTTTTTACGCAAGCTATTCAATATGCTTATTTCTTTGATGATATTGCCTAGTCTGTTCCAATCCCAAACCCTGATCTCGTATTTTTCAGAGTGATTAAACTCCTCCTTGCCCTCTAAAGCATCAGCTTCGCATAGCTCGAAACCGCTGGAAATTCCCCATAGGCCAGAAGTCGTTGCAGCCAGTGCCGCACGGACAAGAAAACCGTTGCGGCCGTTTTGCTGCAAATAAAAAGGGTTAATATCCGGCGTATTCACAAAAAAATGTGGCCTCAAATAATCTGCTTCACGATTCAGTTCTGTTAAATATTCAGTGAGTTCATATTTTGTATTACGCCAAGTAAAGTAGGTATAAGACTGGGTAAATCCAAGCTTTGCCAGTCTTGCCATTATTTTAGGATGGGTAAAAGCTTCGGATAAAAAGATGGTGTCGGGATAAACGGCCTGCACCTCAGCGATTAACCATTCCCAGAATGGAAAAGGTTTTGTGTGTGGGTTATCGACACGAAAAGTGCGCACGCCCTCGTTAGCCCATAACAGCACGATATCTTTCCAAGCGATCCATAGCGCAGGAATCGCATTGGGCGCATAAAAATCCACATTCACAATATCCTGGTATTTTTTAGGCGGATTTTCAGCATGACGTATTGAGCCATCGGGGCGCCAGTTAAACCATTCGGGATGTTCAGATAACCATGGATGATCGGGCGAGCATTGGATGGCGAAATCTATCGCTATGTCAATGTCGTAAGATTTTGCCGCATCCCGCATGGTTCTGAAATCCTGCCAACTACCGATCTGTGGGTGCAATGCTTCATGCCCACCGTCTTTAGAACCGATTGCATATGGGCTTCCGGGATCGTTTTCATCAGGCGTAAGGCTGTTATTTCTGCCTTTGCGGAAGGTACTGCCAATGGGATGAATAGGCGTGAAATATAAAGTATCGAAACCCATTTCGCTGATGCTTGGGATTCTCGCCATTACATCACCCCAAGTACCGTGCCTGTTCACATCACCGCTTTGTGAACGGGGAAACATTTCATACCAGCTTGAAAATTCTGCCTTAGTTCTTTCTACCCGAATCGGAAATACCTGACTACTTGTCACGAATTCTTTTTGGCAGACTGACTCATGCAACGTTTGTGTTTCATCTGAAAAAAACAACGCTAAAGCTGCGGCAGTTCTTTCACCATAAA
>Ga0247736_10000156_pt1 | contig 25686 bp, 18 predicted proteins | sample UWRJL193509B2_FD_180935 | JGI IMG/M metagenome (GOLD analysis project Ga0247736, IMG submission 180935) | Plant litter microbial communities from Arlington Agricultural Research Station in Wisconsin, United States - UWRJ-L193-509B-2 | ecosystem: Environmental > Terrestrial > Plant litter >...
GGATGCCCCGGGCCCCCGCAGCGGCCGAGCACGCAAGCACCCGCCGACCCGCGCCGAGTTCGAGGCAGGATTCGCCGACATCGAGGCGCAGGTTCGCGCGCGCAATGAGAAGATCAACGCGCGCTCGGGCCGCAACCTCGGCATGGCCGTGCTCGTTGGGCTCGCGCTCGGCGGAGGGCTTCTCGCGAGCCTGCTCATCGTCAAAGAGCTGTTCATGCTCTTCGCCGTCGTGTTGCTCGTGGTCACCGCGTTCGAACTGACCACCGCCCTGCGCACCTCTGGTCGCGATGTTCCGCGGGCACCGATCATCATCGCGGCACTCGCCGCGGTGCCGGGATCGTTCTACTCGCTCGACGAACTCACCTCGTTCTTCGGGCTTCCCCAGCCGCCGGATGTCGTGGCGCTCGAGCGCGACGGCCTGCACTGGCTCGTGATCTTCGGCGGCATGCTGCTGGTCACTCTCTGGCGACTCGTCGAGCAACTCGCGCCCGGCCGCCGCACTTCGGCCCGCGAGCTCGGCAAGGATCTCGCCGCCGGCATCCTGGTCATGGGCTACGTGATCTTCCTCGCGAGCTTCGCCGTCGTGCTGACCGCGAGCGAGGGCGGCCAGTTCTGGACCCTTGCGTTCCTGATAGTCGTGGTGTCGACGGATGTCGGTGCTTACGCTAGCGGGCTGCGTTTCGGCAAGCATCCGATGGCCCCCAACATCAGCCCCAAGAAGACCTGGGAGGGATTCGCCGGGGCGGCCGTCATTGCGACGATCGCCGGGATCCTGCTCGCCATCTTCATGCTGCACCAGCCGTGGTGGGTCGGTGTGATCCTCGCGGTGACGATGCTGGTCACCGCGGTATCCGGAGACCTCGCCGAGTCGCTCATCAAGCGCGATCTCGGAATCAAAGACATCAGCTCCTGGCTGCCGGGGCACGGTGGCCTGCTCGATCGTCTCGACTCGATCCTGCTCTCGGCGCCCGTCGCCTATGCGCTGTTTCTCATCTTCACCTAGGGCAAGATAGACACGTGAGCACAACTTTCCCCCGCGTCCGCAGGTCTAAGCGCGGCTACAACATCGACCAGGTCGAAGACTTTCTCGAAGAAGCGCGCCGGGCTTACACCGCTGACCCGAGTGCTCCCGGGGTCATGAGCTCGGAGTCGATCCGAACCACTTCGTTTGCCATGGAGAAGGGCGGATACTCCGCCACCCACGTCGACGCAGCGCTCGAGCGCCTCGAAGACGCCTTCGCTACCCGCGAGCGTGACCACGCTTTCGCTCAGCCCGGCGGCGACGCCGCCTGGTACGCCGATGCCCGCGCGACAGCGAAGGTCGTTCTCGACCGGCTCGACCGCCCCAATGGTGACAAGTTCACCCGAACCGGTGCGCTCACTCTCGGATACGAGACCAAGGATGTCGACGCGTTCGCCGATCGCCTCGTCGCGTACTTCCAGAACGGCCGCTCGCTGAGTGTCGAAGACGTGCGCACGGTCGCCTTCCGCAGCACGAAGCGCGGCTACAACGAGACCCAGGTCGACCTGCTTCTCGACACTGTCATCAAGATAATGCTCGCCGTTCGCTGATCGAATACCCCTCCGTAACCCCTGTGAGAACGGGGGAGGCAGGCCATTCTGTGGACTTTTCCAGACAGCGTCACTCGATTTCGGGTAACGTAATGGTCACAGATGGGTAATCACACAAGCGCTCTGGCGTCCCGAACCAGCATCCAGCGCCCCCGAGGAGTCCGTTCCGGCCTCCGTCACCCCTCCCGCCTCAGGCTTCCGCTCCTCGCTTTCGGATCGGCTCTTGCGCTTGTTCTCGTACCGATGGTCGACCCCTCGGCCGCGTTCGAGCAGGCCTCGGCGGCGACCATCGAGCAGGCTCGACAGGCTGATGACGGACAGACTTTTGTCACCGCGTCGGCCGACAGCGTCAAGAACGCCAAGATCAATCGCGGTTCCTACAAGGTGATCGAGAAGAAGGAAGAGCCCAAGAAGGTCGCCGTCGAGGCTGCCGGGGCTCCCGCCAGCGGAACGCCCGACCCGGGTTCGGCTCAGGCTATCGCCCTCAAGCTGGTCACAGCAAAGGGCTGGGGAGCGGGCGAATTCAACTGCCTCGTCTCGCTCTGGAACAAGGAATCCGGCTGGAACGTCTACGCCCACAACGTCGGTAGCGGCGCCTACGGAATCGCCCAGGCACTGCCGGGCGAGAAGATGGCCTCCGTCGGCGCGGACTGGAAGACGAGCGCGAAGACGCAGATCATCTGGGGACTCGGTTACATCGAGGGTCGCTACGGCACCCCGTGTGGCGCCTGGGCCAGTTCCGAAGCTCGCGGCTGGTACTAACCTTCACCTCGGCTCGCTCCGATGACCCTGCCGTTACTCTGGGGGCATGGAACTCGAGCTCGGACTCTTCGGCGTGGTGGGAATCATCACGATCGTCGCGGCCGGTGCCTTCAGCAAGAAGCTCGGTGTTGCCGCACCCCTGATCCTCATTGTCATCGGGTTCATCTTCAGCTACGTTCCCGGTGCGCCGACGGTGATCCCGCACGAGATCATCCTTATGGGGCTGCTTCCCCCGATCCTCTACTCGGCGGCGATCAACGTGCCGGTCGTCGACTTCCGTCGTAACTTCAATTCGATCTCGGCGCTGAGCGTCGTGCTCGTCCTGGTCACCGCTTTCGTCACCGGCTTCATCCTGTATTCGATCTTTCCCGACCTCACCCTCGCCGGCGGAATCGCCATCGGCGCCGTGATCAGCCCGACGGATGCCGTGGCCGCGACCGCTCTCGGCAAGCGACTCGGGTTGCCGCCCCGCCTCGTCACCGTGCTCGAGGGCGAGAGCCTGGTCAACGACGCGACGGCACTCGTGCTGCTGCGCTCGGCCGTCGCCGCTGTCGCCGCCACCGTGACCTTCTGGGACGTCGCGCTCGACTTCGCCTACGCGGTCTCGCTCGCGATTGTCATCGGGGTCGTGGTCGGGTACGTGACGGTCTTCGTGCGGTCGAAGCTGACCGACCCGAAGCTCGACAGCGCCATCTCGTTCGCGGTGCCGTTCCTCGCGTTCCTTCCCGCCGAGTACTTCCACGCGAGCGGGGTTCTCGCGGTGGTGGCCGCGGGGCTCTACTCCGGTCACAAGAGTGCGCGGCTCTTCACCGCGCAGGCCCGCATCTCAGAGAAGCTCAACTGGCGCACGGCGCAGTTCGTGCTCGAGAATGGCGTCTTCCTGCTCATGGGACTGCAGATCAAGACCATCGTCGACGACGTCGCTGGCGACACCGGAACCTTCGAGGCGGTCAAGGTCGGCCTGCTCATGACGCTGATCGTGGTCGTGATCCGCACGGCGTTCATCGCCCCGCTGCTGTTGCTGCTGCGCCGGCGCGAGGTGCGGGTCGAGAGATCGCAGACCCGCATCAGCGCAATGATCGACCGGTTGCGCGCCACGGAACTGACGGCCCGGCTCACCCGCCGCACCGAACGCGCCGAGCGCATCTACCAACGTCGCGAGACCGACTTCCAGCAGCTCAAGGCCGAGGGTTTCGGATGGCGCGGTGGCGTGATCCTGAGCTGGGCCGGCATGCGCGGGGTGGTCACGCTCGCGGCGGCCCAGTCGCTGCCCGAGAACGGCGAGATCCCTTACCGCTCCCAGCTGATCCTGATCGCCTTCGTGGTCGCGGTGACAACGCTGCTCGTGCAGGGCGGCACGCTTCCGTGGGTGATCCGGGCCACCGGCATCCGCGGGGCCGACCGGGTCGCCGATCGGCGTGAGCTCGCCGCTCTTCTCGACGAGATGGGCGAGGCCGGGGTCGCTGTGCTCGAGAACCCCAGCTTCACGCTTCCCGACGGAGTCGAGATCGAACAGGACGTCATCGATCGGGTGAGGCAGGACACCCTGCTCAGCGCAGAGTCGGCCTGGGAGCGTGCGGAGCACGGCACGAGCGCCCGTGGCCTTGCGCAATCGCCGCACCAGCAGTACCGCAGCCTGCGCCGCGAGGTGCTGCAGGCCGAACGCCAGGCGCTGCTCGATGCCCGTGCGACGGGGGAGTACCCCTCGCGCATCCTCTCCCGTGCGCAGGCAATGCTCGATCTCGAAGAGACCAGGCTCGAGCAGATCGACAACCCCAGCGGCACCTGACCTGCGTCCTGCCCTCGCCTAAGCTGGAACTATGCCTCGTTCGAATCGCCCCCGCGGACGACGTCCGGGCGACGACGAACCCGAGGAGATCGACCTCTCCCGCGCCCTCATCGGCCGCGCCCGCATCGAGCACAAGCGCGGCGGATCGTGGAACGTGCAGCCCCTCGGCGCCTCGTCAGCGGCCAAGGTCTACACCTGCCCCGGCTGCGGCCTCTCCATCGCCCCGGGAACGGCCCACATCGTCGCCTGGCGGGCTGACGGCCTGATGGGCGAAGCCGACGACGTCGCCGCCCGGCGCCACTGGCACAGCCACTGCTGGAAGATTGCATCGTGATCAAAGATCGCACTCTAACCGCCCCCAACCCTCACCCGATCGGACGACCATGACCATCGAGATCCGCGGCGGCGTCGAACTGCCCGCACGACGCGAGAACATCGAGCTGCACACTGCCGATGGCCTCACGCTCGTCGGCGAGCTCGCGCTGCCCGAGTCGAACCAGCTGGTCGCGACGATGGTCGCCTTGCACCCGCTGCCGACCCACGGCGGGTTCATGGACTCGCACATCATCCGCAAGGCCGCCGCCCGGCTTCCCGCCCTGGCCGACATCGCTGTGCTGCGGTTCAACTTTCGCAGCGTGACCTCGCCGCGGGGCACGAGCGAGGGTGAGTTCGGCCATGGCGTCGACGAGCGGCACGACCTGCAGGCGGCGATGGATTTCGTGGCAGAACGGGGTCTTCCCAACCCCTGGCTGGTCGGCTGGTCATTCGGCACCGAGGTCGCCCTCAAGTACGGCCTGCAGCAGCCGGTGACAGGCGCGATCCTGCTGTCACCCCCGCTGCACCGGGCCACGGATGCCGAGGTCGCCGCCTGGGCTGGCAGCGGCAAGCGGCTGGTCGCGGTGATCCCCGAACTCGACGACTATCTGCGCCCAGCCGAAGCGGCACAGCGGTTTGCGAGCGTGCCCGAGATCGAACTGGTGAACGTTGACGGCGGAAAGCATCTCTGGGTCGGCGAGACGTCGACGACGCGCGTTCTCAACGAGATAGTCGGGCGGCTGAACCCCGCAGCTTCGCCCCTGCCGACTACCTACTGACCGCAGTCCTACAGCTCGTTCTGCCTCGGCACGACTACCTGCTGGATGATGAGAATCACGGCTGCGGCAACCGGAATCGCGATAAGAGCCCCGAGAACGCCGAGCAGGGTGCCACCGACGAGGGCGGCGATGACGACCACGACGCCGGGCACCTTGACCGCGCGCGTCATGATGCGCGGGTTGAGCACGTAGGCCTCGACCTGCATGTAGACGATGTACCAGATGGCGACGACGATCACATGCCAGTCGGCACCGTTGAATAGCAGCGTCGACAGGATGATGATGACCGAGGCCGACAGCGTTCCGACGAGGGGGATGAGGGATCCGAGGAACGCGATGAACGCGAGCAAAGCCGAGTACTTGACGCCGATTGCCGTCAGGAAAATAAACGAGGCGACGCCGTTGATCAGCGCGAGGGTGACCTGGCCCATGACGTAGCGTCCGACAGCCGTGCTGATCTGTTCGGTGAGGTCGATGAACTTCGGGCGGGTGGAAGCGGGCACGACGCGGTACAGGGCGCGCTTGATGCCGCCGAGGGAGGCCACGAAATAGATCATGAGGATCAGCACGATGATCGCGCCGAACACGCCGGAACCGACGCCGACGCCAGCGGCGAGCACGCCCGCGCTGAAGTCGGCGTAGTTCTTCGGGTCGGCGAGGAAGTCGGAGCTCCACTTGATGACGGCGTCGATGGTGGCCGGGTCAGCCCAGCTGAGGTACGCCTTGATGTCGGTGGCGACAGTCTGGTTCTGGATCGACGGGATGATCGTGTCAGAGAGCAGGGCGACCACGTTGGTCACCTGTTCGACGATCACCGGGATGATCGCGAAGACCAATCCTGTGAAAATGCCGATGACGCCGACGAGGGCGATCAGGATCGCGACCGGGCGCTTGACCTTGCGCTTTTCGAGCCAGGTCACCAGCGGGTCGAGGCCGAGGGCAAGGAACAGCGCCGCGCCGATGTAGGTGAGGATCGTCGACAGCGACGTGAGTGCGCCGCCGATGAGCAGGGCGGTGAGTACTCCCAGACCGCCGAGAAGTCCGATGCGGAACGGGTTAGGGAGTTTCACGCTGCTCGTTTCTGACCGGCGCCGAGGACGCCACTGAATACCAGACAGGCTCCGATGTACCGGAGCCTGTCTCGAATTCTAGCTGTCGCTGTCAGCGGTGGCCTTCTCTGCGGCCGACAGGATGCCGCGCAGGTTCTCGAAGTAGCCGGCGACCGACTCGCGTTCGATGCGGATCTTGGCGAGGCGCTCTTCGGCTTCGGCGGTGAGCTTCGCGGTCTGCTCTTCGGCCGAGCGGCGCAGGCCGCGCGCCGTCTTCTCGGCGTCAGCGATCGTCTTCGCGGCCTGTTCGTCGGCTGCAGCGATGGTCGCGGCGGCGGCGGCACGGGTGTCGTCCTCGAGGGAGGCGGCCTCCTTGCGCTTGTCTTCGGCGCGCTTGGTGGCCTCTTCGAGCTGCGACTGCGCTTCGGCGAGGTACTTCTCGGTCTGCGCCGAGGCCTCCTGCTGGCGCGTGAGGTATTCCTTCTCACCCTCGTCACGGCGGGCCTTGAGCTCGACGTCGAGATCGAGCCTGGCCTGCTCGGCATCGCGGGCGATGCTGGTGCGCGACTCGTCGAGGTCGAACGCGATCTTCGCGCGTGTGGTCTCGACGTCGTGGGCGATCTCGGCACGCAGGCGGGCGACGTCGTTCTCGACGGTCGAGCGCTGCAGCGTGAGGTCGTTGTCCAGGGCGGTTCGAGCCTCGGCGATGTCGGCGGCGAGCGACGCACGCTCCGCGGCGACGTCGGCGTTGAGGGCCGCCCGTGCCGCCGAGGTCTCGGATGCCACCGCGGCCCGTGCTGCGGCCGTCTCGGCCTCGAGGGCGGCGCGAGTCGCCTCGGCCTCCTGCTCGAGAGTCGTGCGCGTACCGACCTCTTCCTGCTCGAGCGCGGCCCGAGCTGCGGCGAGTTCGATCTCGAGGTCGGCGCGCGCGGCGGCGACCTCTTTCTCGAGGTCTTCCTTCGTCGAAGCCACTGTCGCGTTGAGCTTGTTTGTCGTCGTCGTGACGGTGCGCTCGAGGCTCGCCGTGGTCGTCGAGACCTTCTTGTTGAGGGCTGCCGTGGTCTTGGCGACCTTGGCGTCGAGAGCGGCGGTCGTGGTGGAGACCTTCTCGTCCAGCTCGGCTGTAGTGCTCGCGACCTTGTCGTCGAGCTCGGCGGTCGTCGCAGCCACCCGCTGGGCGAGGGCGGCGTCTTCGGCCGTGATGCGGGCCGCGAGGTCGGCGTCGGCGGCGGTGATCCGCTGCTCGAGGTCGGCATCCGCTGTGGTCACGCGCAGCTCGAGAGCGGCGTCGGCCGCCGCGATGCGGTTCTCGAGCTCGGTGTTGGTGGTCGTGACGAGAAGTTCCAGCTCGGCGTTGGTCGACGCAACGCGATTGTCGAGCTCGGCGTTCGTCGACGCGACCCGCTGCTCGAGTTCGGTGTTGGTAGCTGTGACCGTGGCGTCGAGTTCGGCGTTGGTAGCGATGACCTTGGCGTCGAGTTCGGCGTTTGTAGCGATGACCTTCGCTTCGAGCTCCGACTCCGTCGCGGCCACCCTGGCTGCGAGGTCGGCCTCGGTGGAAGCCACGCGGGCGTCGAGGTCTGCTTCGGCGGCACCGATGCGGGCCTCGAGGTCAGCTTCTGTCGCGGCAAGGCGCTGCTCGATGTCGGCGTTGGTTGCGGCGACCCGCTGCTCGAGCTCGGCGTTGGTCGCCGTGACCCGGGCGTCGAGTTCGGTGTTGGTCGACGTGACGTGCTTCTCGAGGTCGGCCGTCGTCGTCGCGACGCGCAGTTCGAGGTCTGCGGTCGTTGCAGCGAGGTAACGGTCGTGCTCGGCACGGATGGCGCCGAGTTCCTGCTCGAGCGCTGCACGCTGGGCCGCGAGGTCAGCGTCGTGGGCGGTGCGTTCGGCGGTGAGCTCCTGGGCGAGGGCTTCGCGGGCACCGGCGGTCTCGAGGGCGAGCTCTTCGCGCACAGCCGCCGTCTCGCGATCGAGCTCGGTGCGGGCTGTCTCGATCTCGCGGGCGAGGTCGTTGCGGGTGGTCGTCGCATCGAGCTCGAGGGCCGCGCGGGCGCTCGTCGCTTCCTGCTCGAGGGTGGCGCGCGTTGCTGCGGCCTCCTGGTCGAGAGCGGCGCGGGCGGCGGCGGTCTCGTTGCGCAGTGCGGTGGTCTCGGCCTCGATCTCGTTGGCGAGCGCCTCACGGGCGGCAGCCGTCTCGTTCTCGAGGGCGGCGCGGCCGGCCTCGAGCTCGTTGGCCAGCTCGGTGCGGCCGGTCTCGAGTTCGCGCTCCAGGTCTCCGCGACCCTGCTCGATGTCGCGGGCGAGGTCACCGCGCAGGCGTTCGTTCTCGGCTTCGTAGTCGGCGCGACCCTTTTCACTGTCGCGGGCGAGTGTCGCCGCGGTCTCGCGGGCCTCGGCGGCTTCACGGCTGGCGACGACCTTGAGCTCGGCGGCTTCGCGCTCGCCCTCTGCGCGCAGTGCCGCGGCTTCGCGCTTGGTGACGGCCCGGGCCTCGGCAGCTTCGGTGGCGACGGCGCCACGGATGCTCGCCGCCTCACGCATCGCGTCGTCGATCAGCGCGGCAGCATCGGTCTGGGCCCGGGTGAGCACATGCTCTGCCTCGGAACGGGCGCTGTCGAGCCCGTGGGTCGCACGAGCTGTCGCTTCCTTGACGAGGGCCTCTGCGGCATCCGTCGCCTCGGCGGTGATGCGGTTGGCCTCGTTGCGCACGGTGCTGCGTAGCTTCTCGGCGTCGATGTCGGCCTGGCTGATGAGTCTGGTCGACTGTTCTTCGGCGACGCGAAGGGTGTTCTCGAGCTTCGTGCCGAGGCCGCTGTAGGTCGGGGTGCCCGTCTCGTCGAGCTCGGCCTGGAGGTCTTCGGCGACGGCAGCGAGGCGCTTGGCTTCTTTCTGCGCCTCGACCCGGTCGGTGTTGGCTTTGATCAATTCGCGGCGAAGGTCCTGGATCGCCTTGTCGACGGTCTCCTTCTTATAGCCCCGAAGTTCTGTGCCGAAATCTGCGTCGTCAGCAGCCACGAAATGCTCCTTGTTGATGAACCGGACGTTCCGAGTGTAGTAGGCGGCTGTATTCGCTAAGTCGCGAGATTTCAGCCGAAGCACCGGCCGCTACCAGAGAATTCCCAGCAGTCGTTAGGTGTCCCCGGAGCCCATCGGGTATTCTTGAACGTCTTTGCTGCTGCCAACTGAGAATGTGGCGCACGCTGATCTCATCTCTCGCTAATGATGCGAGTCTGCCTCCGTGAGTCATCTCGCGGTGCAGGGGACAGCCGCGCCGGCGTCACGGCAGCACGAAAGGAGTAATCCGTGCGATTTGTACTCGCCATTGTGAGCTTCCTGCTCGCAGCGGTGCTGATCGGGGCAGGTATTGCCCAAAAAACGATCTTCGCCCCGCCAGAACGTGTGACCGAGAGCATCTCGGTCGATTCGACCGCGCCCGTGACCATCATCGATGGCGCGACGCTCAACGCCTTCCCACGCAGCCAGACCGTGATGATCGACGGCAGCGACACCGTGTTCGCCGCGTATGGGCGCACCACCGACGTGATGGCGTGGATCGGCGACGCGAATTACAACGTGATCGGCTACGACACGGCCAAGCAGGCACTGACCTCCGAGACCGTGACCCAGGCATCCGACAGCGTGCCCGACCCCACCGGGTCAGACCTCTGGTACCAGGAGTACACCGCTCCGCTCTCCCTCGGATTCACCGTCAAGGTGCCCAAGGACATCTCCCTCATCATCGTCGCAGACGGTGAGACCCCGGCCCCGGCCAATGTCACGCTGAGCTGGCCGCTCGACAGCACCACCCCGTGGTCAGCACCGCTGATCGTCGCCGGGGGAGTCATGCTGCTGCTCGGCCTCGTCTTCCTGGTCTGGGCGATCACTCACCTGCGCAACGCCCGTGGCCCGCGCCGAAAGCAACCGAAAATGCCCAAGATGCCGAAGCTCCCCAAACCTCCCCGCTACAAACCGGTCAAGCAGAAGGCGCTGCCCGCGACCTCGCGCGGCCGTCGGTCGACCCGCACCGGCATGATCGCGGCACCGCTCGTGCTCGTGGCGTCCCTCGCGCTCGGTGGCTGCAGCGCCATGCCCGCCGCGACCCTCGACGAGCCGGACCCCACCAACTCCGCCGACTCGACGCAGGCCGCGCCGGCAGCTGCGGCTGAGGCTCCCGCGATCAAGGAGAGCCAGGCCAAGCGCATCATCGCCGACGTCGCCGCTGTCGCCGCCAAGGCCGACAAGGCGAACAACGCGAAGCTGCTCGCCGCTCGTTTCGCCGGCCCGGCACTCGAGCGTCGCACCGCCGCCTACAAGATCCACAAGGCCGACAGCAAACAAGACCCGGTTCTCGACATCCCGAGCGGCCCGGTTCGCGTGACACTTCCCTCGCAGAGCGACTCCTGGCCGCGAACGGTGTTCGCCGTCGTGCAGGGTGACGACGAGACGAAGGTGCCCACTGTCGCATTCATGCTCATCCAGGATGACGCGCGTTCGCAGTACAAGGTGCACTACGTCGTGACTCTCGAGCCCGGTTCGGTGCTGCCCGAGGTCGCATCGGCCGATGTCGGCACCGTGCGCGTTCTCGAAGACACCAAGCTGCTGACGATGGCGCCGAAAGACGTCGCGAAGGCCTATGGCGACATCCTCATGAAGGGCAAGAAGAGCAAGTCGTTCGACCTCTTCGACTCCGAGGGTGACACACTGCGTACCGCCGTCGGTGTCGAGGTCAAGAAGAGCCGGCAGAAGAAGCTTCCCGACACCGCGAAGCTCACCTTCGCCACCGCTACCGGCCTCGGCCAGACCATCGTGATGGCTACGAACGATTCCGGTGCCATCGTCGCGGTGCAGCTGAACGAGAGCGAGACGGTCAAGCCGGTCGAGTCTGGCGCATCGGTCAACGCGCCGAAAGATATCAAGGCGCTGCTGGGCAAGTCCCTCAGCACCAAGGGCATCACCGCCACCTACGCCGACCAGCTGCTGTTCTACGTGCCCTCGCTGGCCGCAGGTGGCAAGATCAAGTTGCTCGGATACAGCCAGGGCCTCATCGACGCATCGGAGTTGAAGAAGAAGTGACCAACGTTCCCCCCGCGAACCTCCGCGGTGCCGTAGACCTCTCGTCCCTCGTGAACCCGCCCAAACCGGCGGCTGGGCCGGCAGCGGGCGGAACGTCGTCGGTCGTCGTGGCGGCAACGGATGCCACGTTCTCGAGCATCCTCGAGCTCTCGAACAGCGTTCCCGTCGTCGTCGAGTTCCACGGCAACGGGCTCGAGCCGTCGCTCGCGAAGATGATCGCCAGCTTCGGCGGTCGCCTCGTGCTCGCCACCGTCGACGGTGCGGTCAACCCGCAGCTCGCGCAGGCGTTCCAGGTCTCTGAGGTGCCCACGGTCGCGGCCGTGATCGCCGGGCGCCCGGTCCAGCTGTTCGTCGGCATGCCGGCCGACGAAGAACTGCGCCCCGTTCTCGACCAGGTGCTGCAGCTCGCCGCCCAGCAGGGTGTCACCGGCAGCGTTCCCGCGCCTGCCGAGGGCGACGCGGATACCGCGGCCGAACCGGTCGAAGAGCCGCTGCCCCCGCACCACCAGGAGGCCTACGACGCCATCGCCGAGGGCGACTACGTCACGGCCATCGCCGAGTACACCACCGCGATCGCCCAGGACCCCCGTGACCACCTGGCGGTAGCCGGGCTGGCGCAGGTCTCGCTGCTGCACCGTCTCGACGGTGTGACGATGGACCAGGTGCGTTCGGCTGCGGCATCCGCGCCGTCCGATGTCGACGCCCAGCTCGCTGTCGCCGACCTCGACGTCTCGGGAGGGCACCTCGAAGACGCCCTCGACCGCCTGCTCTCACTGTTCCCGTCGCTCGACGCCGCGGGCAAGAACGCGGTGCGCACCCGCCTGCTCGACTACTTCGAGATCGCCGGTGCCGAAGACCCCCGTGTCATCGCCGGCCGACGTCGCCTGACCGGCCTGCTCTACTGATCCCTCCATTCATGTGAAACGGCTCCTCACACCCGCCATTGCGGGTGTGAGGAGCCGTTTCACATGAACAGCAGTGGTAGGGCTAGCCGAGGTACTTCAGCCAGAGACCGCCGAGCGGGGGCAGGGTGACCTCGGCTGACGCCGGGCGGCCATCCCACGGTTCGTTCGTGGCGGTGACCGAGCCGTAGTTGCCCACACCGCTGCCGCCGAATTCGGTGGCGTCGGTGTTGATGAGCTCCTGCCATTCGCCCGCGAACGGCAGGCCGACACGGTACGGCCCGATCGGCCGGCCGGAGAAGTTCATAAGCACGGCTATCGGGTTGCCGTCGTTGTCCCAGCGCAGGAACGACACAGCGCTATTCTGCGCGTCGTTGCCGTTCAGCCACTCCGTGCCGCCCGCTTCGTTGTCACGCAGCCACAGGGCCGGTTCGTCGCGGTAGACGCGGTTCAGCTGACCGACGAGGCGCAGGAGCGAGGCATGCACCGGCTGGTCGAGGATCCACCAGTCGAGCCCGCGTTCTTCGCTCCACTCCGAGGGCTGCCCGAATTCGCTGCCCATGAACAGCAGCTGCTTGCCGGGGTGCGCCCACATGTAGGCGAGGTAGGCGCGCACGTTGGCGAGCTTCTGCCACTGGTCGCCGGGCATCTTGGTGAGCAGCGAGCCCTTGCCGTGCACGACCTCGTCGTGGCTGATCGGCAGCAGGAAGCTCTCACTGTTGGCGTAGACGAACGAGAAGGTGATCTCGTTGTGGTGGTGCGAGCGGTACATCGGGTCGCGCTCGATGTACTGCAGCGAGTCGTGCATCCAGCCCATGTTCCACTTGAGCCCGAAGCCGAGGCCACCGCCGACGGTCGGCTTGGTGACGCCGGGGAACGAGGTGGATTCCTCGGCGATGATGACGGCGCCGGGGTTGCGCTTGTAGGCGGTCGCGTTGACCTCCTGCAGAAAGCTGATGGCCTCGAGGTTCTCGCGGCCGCCGTAGATGTTTGGCTCCCACTCGCCCTCGTTGCGGGAGTAGTCGAGGTAGAGCATCGAGGCGACGGCGTCGACGCGCAGCCCGTCGATGTGGAACTCCTCGAGCCAGTACAGCGCGTTCGACACAAGGAAGTTGCGCACCTGCGACTGGCCGAAGTCGAAGATCAGGGTTCCCCAGTCCATCTGCTCGCCGCGGCGCGGGTCGGAGTGCTCGTAGAGAGCCTGCCCGTCGAACTTGGCGAGGGCCCATTCGTCCTTGGGGAAGTGCCCGGGTACCCAGTCCATGAGTACGCCGATACCGGCCTGGTGCAGCCGGTCGATGAGGTACTTGAGGTCGTCGGCCGTTCCGAAGCGTGCGGTCGGGGCGAAGTAGCCGGTGACCTGGTAGCCCCATGAGCCTCCGAACGGGTGCTCGGCGAGCGGCATGAACTCGACGTGGGTGAACCCGGTCTCGCGGATGTAGTCGATCAGCTGGTCAGCGGCGTCGCGGTAGCTGAGCCCGGGTCGCCACGAGCCGAAGTGCATCTCGTAGACGCTCATCGGGCTGTTGTGCGGGTCGCGGGCGGCGCGCTCCGTCATCCAGTCGGCGTCGCCCCAGGTGTGGTCGGAGTGGCCGACCTTAGAGCCGGTGGCGGGCGCGATCTCAGACGACCGTGCCATCGGGTCGGCCCGCTTGACCCACTCGCCAGCGGCGGTGAGGATCTCGAACTTGTAGGTGTTGCCGGGCGTCAGGCCGGGAACGAAGATCTCCCAGACGCCGTTGTCGTCGAGCCGGCGCATGGCGTGGCCGAGGCCGTACCAGCCGTTGAAGTCACCGATGACGCGCACGGCGCGGGCGTGCGGCGCCCAGACCGAGAACGAGGTGCCCGCGATGTCTTCGTGCGGGCGGAAGTGGGCGCCGAGCACGTGCCAGAGCTGCTCGTGCCGGCCCTCGCCCCACAGGTAGAGGTCGATCTCGCCGACCGACGGCACAAAGCGGTACGGGTCTTCGGCGGTCCAGTCCGGGCCATTGTCATAGGTCGTGGTGACGGAATACGCCTGGCCCGGGCCCTTCTTCCAGCCCTGCCAGAGCCCGTCGGCAGTGTGCGTGAGTTCGATCTTCTTGCCGTCGGCACGTTCGATGGTCACCGACGACGCGAGCGGACGGATGACGCGGTAGAGCATCCCGCCCTCGAACTCGTGTTGCCCGAGAGTCGCGTGCGGCTGCGGGTGAGCCCCGGCAACCAGCGATGCGATGTGGTCGGGGTGCAGTTCGGGAATGATGGGAGCCTTGGCCATCAGATGCCTTTCGAAAGGTCGACGTGCAGGATGTGCACCGGTTCGGTGAAAGCGTCGAGACGTACGTAGTTGTCGGTGGACCACTCATAGGTTCCACCGGTAATGAGGTCGGTCACCGTGAACGTGGTGCCGGGCTCGAGCCCGATCCTCGTGAGGTCGAGGTGCACCATCGTCTCGCGCACCGAGTGCGGGTCGACGTTGGCGACGACGATGATCGCGTCGGCCTGGCCGGTTTCACTGAACTCGGCGGCGAGGTACTTCGTGTAGACGAGCATCGACTCATCGTCAGCCCAGTGCACATCGAGGTTGCGTAACTGGCGCAGCGACGGGTGGGCGGCGCGGATGAGGTTGAGACGGGTCAGGTAGGGCGCGAGTGAGCGCCCGGCCTGTTCTGCCGCGGCGAAGTCGCGCGGCTTGTACTCGAACTTCTCGTTGTCGATGTTCTCTTCGGCGCCGGCGCGGGCGACATTCTCGAACAACTCGTAGCCGGAATAGACCCCCCAGCTCGGGCTCGCAGTCGCGGCGAGGGCGGCACGGATCTTGTAGGCCGCCGGTCCGCCGAACTGCAGGTACTCGGTGAGGATGTCGGGGGTGTTCACGAAGAAATTGGGCCGGAAGTGCGTGCTCGACTCGTGCGAGATCTCTTCGAAGTACTCCTCGAGCTCGACCTTCGTGTTGCGCCAGGTGAAGTACGTGTACGACTGCTGGAACCCGGCTCCGCCGAGCGCCTGCATCATCGCGGGGCGGGTGAAAGCCTCGGCGAGGAACACGACGTCCGGGAACTCGGCGTTGATCTCGCCGATCAGCCACTCCCAGAACTCGAGCGGCTTCGTGTGCGGGTTGTCGACGCGGAAAATGTGCACGCCGACGCTGATCCAGTACTTCACCACGCGCAGCACCTCGGCGTAGATGCCGGCCGGGTCGAGGTCGAAGTTGATCGGGTAGATGTCCTGGTACTTCTTCGGCGGGTTCTCGGCGTAGGCGATAGACCCGTCGGGAAGAGTCGTGAACCATTCCGGGTGCTCGGTAACCCACGGGTGGTCGGGGGAGCACTGCAGCGCGAGGTCGAGGGCTACCTCGATATTGTGCTTCTTCGCCTGGGCGAGAAAGTACTTGAAGTCCTTCTCGGTGCCGAGGGCCGGGTGGATGGCGTCGTGCCCACCTTCGACCGAGCCGATCGCCCAGGGCGAACCCGGGTCGTTGGGGCCGGCGACGAGGGTGTTGTTCGGGCCCTTGCGAAAACTGTGGCCGATCGGGTGGATCGGGGGGAGGTAGAGCACGTCGAAACCCATGTCAGCGACGCCCGGCAGGCGCTTGGCCGCCGTGCGGAAGTTGCCCGACGTCCAGCTGCCGTCCTTGCGCTGTTTCGCGCCCTCGCTGCGCGGAAAGAATTCGTACCAGCTGCCGACTCCGGCGCGGGCCCGCTCGACCCGCAGCGGGCGCTCTTCGCTGAACGTCTCGAGGCTGTCGATGGGGGAGCTGTCGGTGAGCGAAGCGATGCGGGGGTCCTGCGCGGCGGTGAGGCGGATCTCGGGGGCGAGAGCCTGGTCGGCGAGGGTGCGTGCGGCATCCGCGAGCAGCTTGCGGTGGGCGATCTTCTTCGCGCTCGCCGCCTTTGTGCTCGCGCGGGTGAGCAGCTGGGTGCCGATCGTGAACATGAGCTCGACGTCGATGCCGGCGGGAACCTTGATCTCTGCGTTGTGCAGCCAGGTCTGCCAGTCGTCGCTGAACGCGCGGATGCGCCAGGTCCAGGTGCCGACCTCGTCGATGAGGGCGTCGGCGTGCCAGCGGTCCGACCCGGTTGCGCCAGGGGTGAGCCGGGTGACCGACGTCACGCCGGCCGGGCTCGTGAGCAACAGCTGTGCGCCGAGCAGGTCGTGCCCCTCACGGAAGATCGTCGCGGCGAACGGCACGACTTCGCCGACGTAGGCTTTGGCCGGCCACCGATTCTCGGGCTCGGCCGGGGACAGGTGACGGATCGGGATCCGCCCTATTTTGGTGGCCTTGCCGGGGATGGCTGCCGGTTCGTTGTTCGTTGTCAGAGTCGTCTCGGCTGCTGCGCCGCTGTCTACAGTCACCACAATCCGACCGTACCCCCTTTGGGGTGCACGACACGCTCGGGCTGGGTGTTTGGTGAGACTGTTTACGCGAGTGACTCAGGTTCGTTTCCTGGTGTCGGCACTTAGGGGGACATGTGTCGGCATTGTGGGGGACTGGGATGTACCCCCTGTTTTGGGTGCACAGATCGTTCTGATTTCGATTGTGTGTGCATTCGCATCGATGTAACGTCATTTGTGGGGATTGGCTTTACCTCGTTTGAGACGACACCTAGCAGTTCGACTTACTCGTTTGAAGTTCTCTCACCCGATCGCTGCGCGCCCGTGCAGCGCTCATATCTGTTTGACGCAGACAATCTCAACTACCCAAACCAGCACCCTCTGGTTGTTGTTCTTTGCTGCGTCCGGTGCCCTTTGTGGTGCCCTGAGAAAAGGAACTTCACATGAACAAGCTCGTTAAGGGTTCAATTGCTGGTGGCCTCGGCGTCGTACTGCTCCTCGGTGGCGCTGGTACCCTCGCCCTCTGGAACCAGACCGCAGTCGTCTCCGGTGGAAACGTCACCGCCGGTGTCCTGACCATCGCCGCTGACGCAACCGCGTCGACCTGGACCGACATCTCGTCCGACGTCGTCACCCAGACCGGTTTCTCGGCGGGCAAGCCGATCAGCGACATCTCGGCCTACAAGATCGTTCCCGGTGACAAGATCAAGTTCACCAAGACCGTAACGATCAACGCGACCGGTACCAACCTCAAGGGCAAGCTGACCTTCGACCCCGCGACCATCGTCGCTGGCACGGGTACCGCTAGCGCCAACCTCAAGAGCAAGCTCGTCGCAACGCTGGCCGCAACTGGAACCGGCGTCTCCGCCTCGGGTACCGCCAACGAGTACACCGTTGCAACCAACACCACCAACTCGACCGTCACCCTCGTGCTCACGCTCGAGCTGCCGTCGACCGTCGGTGACACCACCGGTGAGGGCACGATCGCCCAGACCGGAACCGTCGACCTGACCAACGTAGCCTTCAAGCTCAACCAGGTCCGCCCGTAGCGCCGAAGGGCGTGCCGCTCGAATTGAGCGGCACGCCCTTCGCCCTCGCCCCGCTTCGCTCGTGCGCCCCCGCGCACCTGCGCCCGCTTACCCCGGGTGCTGAAGCACTGCACTGAACTCACACGCCATTCAGGCGCACTGGATCCAGTGCCCGAACACCGCGCACAGATGCCGATCCGCATGTGTGCACTTTGTGTGTCATCCCCCCTCGTGGTCGTTTACCCTGGCGCCCACCCGCAGCCCCGTGCTGCCGCTTCACCCCGCTCCGATACCCGAAAGGAGATCGTCGTGAGCAAGCTCTTCGCCCGCGCGGCCTCCTCTTCGAAGGCTCGCCGCAGCCCCATCCGTGGAATGCTCGTCACGGCCGCTATGTTCGGCGGCGCCGTGCTCCTGGCTATCACCGCAACCGGCGGCACCTACGCAATGTGGAACACCAAGACCGCAGTCAACGCCTCGAGCGTCTCGGCCGGTGCCACGGACTTCACCATCAACGACGTGAAGAACTACACGATCTCCGGTCTCGACATGACCAAGATGCTCCCGGGTCGTTCGGTAATCACCTGGACCCCGCTCGTTCTCAAGAACACCGGCACCACGCCGATCTCGATCACCCCGGGCACCGTGACCTGGGCCGCCCCGTCGTCGTCCACCGACTCCTCTACTTTCGCTTCGAACCTCACTGTGGTCGTCAAAGAGGCCGTCGTCGCGAACGGCACGACGTCCTGCGTGGTGACGCCCTACGGCACCGCACCCGCATCCTTCACCACCCCGATCAAGCTCACGGCCGGCCAGACCCGGCCGGTGTGTGTCGAGGTACGATTGAGTGACAATGCCTCATCGTCGGTGCAGGGCAAGACGGCAACATTCACCCTCAACCTCGAGGGAGTGCAGGTTCGCTCATGAGAATTCGTTTAGCTGCAGCCTTCGCTGTCATCCTCTTCTTCGTGCTGGCCGGTGTGGGCGTTTCCGCCGCATACTGGAGCACTCGCGACACGGCCACCGGCAACGTCGAGGCCGTAAGCCTCAGCGCCAACTGCCAGCCCGCATCTCGCCTGACCAACGGCAGCTTCGAAGTCAAGGACATGGGAACAGCGCAGTCGATCACCCAGGCCCCGCCTACCGACATGGCACCGTGGACGACCACTGACACGACCATCGAGGTCTGGAGCAACGGCGTCGGCGGCGTGACGCCCCAGGTTGGCACGCAGTTCGTCGAGCTCAACGCCAACGACTTCGGCACGCTCTACCAGGACGTCACAACAACGCCAGGTCAGACCATCCGCTGGTCGCTTCTTCACCGAGGTCGTGCCGGCAGCGACACCATGCGGGTCGAGCTCGGCAACGCGGCGACCGGTGTCATGGTTTCGCAGGGGACCCAGACCGACGGTACGTCGGGCTGGGGACGCCACGAGGGTGTCTACACCGTGCCGCCAGGCCAGACCAAGACCCGCTTCGCCATGGTCGCCGTCAGCACCGCGAGCGGCAATATCAGCGTCGGAAACTTCATCGACGATGTCTCGTTCGGTTCTGGCCCGTGCCTCAAGGTGGCCACCACCGTCGCCAACCAGACGAACACTCTTGCAACAACCCGACCCGGCGACACGCTTCGCTACACCGCCACGGTTACCAACAGCGGTGGAAGCCTCGCACTCGCGTCCGCCCTCGCCACGACCCTCCCGGCCGGTATCACTTACGTTCCCGGCTCGATGGTCGTGCAGGGAACAGCCCAGTCCGACTCGGCCGGCAACGACCGCGCCGAAGTCAGCGGCAGCACCCTGACTGCCCGCATGGGACTGAACGCCACGGCCACAGTGGGTGGATCGGTTGCTCCGGATGACTCGCTCACCTTCGTGTTCGATGCCGTCGTGCAGCCGTCGGCCGGCGGAAATTCCGTTGTACTGGACGTCGCGGGTACGTACGCTGACGCCCTCGCGCCGAACTGGACCCAGTCGACAACTGCAAACACTCTCACCACCCCGGTTGCTAACGGTGCCGACATGTCGATCGCCAACCTGGCTACCCCGACTGTTGTAGCGGGATCCGGCACGTCGGTCTGGTCGTTCCAGGCCAAGAACCTCGGCACCCTGGCCGCAGCCGGGACCAGCGCGATCGTCACGCTTCCGGCCTCGATGTCGGGCGCGACTGTGATCGCGACCACCAACGCTGCGGGGACCGCGACAACTACCTGTGCTTCTACCAACGGCGGTCTCACGAGAACCTGTGCCATCGGCGCGGTTCCGCTCAATGAGACACGGAATGTCACTGTGTCTTATTCAGTGCCTGCGGCAACCCCCGACGGAACGCAGCTCTCCGTGAAAGCCGCAGTCTCGACGACGACTTATGACCCGGCGAGCTCGAACAACTCCGCCACCAACTCCGCCACTGTCACGGGTGACACCACAGCTCCGACCGCGCCCGTTCTCTCGGCGACGTCGACGACGGCCACAGCCGTCGCGCTGTCCTGGACGGCCGCCACCGACAACGTCGGTGGTAGCGGTGTGGCAGGCTACGAGATCTTCCGCGACGGTGTGTCGATCGGTACCACGACAGGCAACACCACCCGTGTCTACACCGACTCGACAGTGAAGAGCGGAACGACCTACGCCTACACCGTCAAGACTCTCGACGCCGCGGGCAACAAGTCGGTCTTCTCCAACACGATCACCCGCACCACCCTGCCGGGCACCGCGTCCTACCAGGTCAGCTACACCCAGGGAACTACGACGCTCTGCCTCACGGCGGACAGCACGGCCAACAACGCGCCACTTCGACTTCAGACTTGTGCGACTCCGACCAGTGCTCTGCAGACCTGGCGCTTCACGGTCGGTGCGAATACCACCGTCGACGGAGTCACGGTTCCCTCGTACTCGGTTGTTCTGGCCAGCAGCACCACCCGTTCGTGGGATCTCGGCACGAACTCCGCTGCCAACTCTCTTCCGATTCGCGTGACGACCATCGCCGACAACTACGACAAATGGGCGATGGTCAAGCAGGCGGGGCTCGAGGAGTACAGCTTCGTCAATGCCGGCGCGAAGACCTGCATGGACGTGAACGGCCAGGTGGCCACGACCAACAAGCAGCTGCAGTCGTACGAGTGCAACGACACCATCGCCCAGAACTTCACCATGAAGAACCTGACCCAGTAGCCATGGCGCGCAGACGAGTATCCCGAATCGCGGCAGCAGTCGCGCTGGCAGCCCTGGTTGCCGGCGGACTCGCCGTCGCGCCAGCGTTGCCGGCGGCGGCAGCATCCGACGACGTACTGGTTAGCGCCGATGGCCAGCACTGGGTGCCCAGCCTGAATGACCAATTATTCGCCGGATTCGGTGCACTGGTACCGGGTGACGGCCAGCACGCCGACCTGTGGATCAAGAACAACTCGTCGTACACCTCGACCATGCGCATCGGCATCACCGAGCTAGACATCCCGTCGGAGATCTTCGCCCGGGGAGTCACGCTGACGACTACCGGTCGCGCTTCAGACCTGGACCAGAAGTGGAATGTCGGCGACCTCGACAACTGCAAAGTCGTCATTCCCACAGCCCAACTGAAGCCGGGCGAGACCGTGAAGATGGGGCTCACGTTCACCATGCTCGACCTCGACGGGCTCGCCGCGCAGGGCGAGACAGCGAAAGTCGATTTTGTCGTCAAGATGCGCGATGTTCGCGGTGGTGTGTATCCGACCGATCCTTGCGATGACAAGATCATCGCCCCGGCAAGCGCCGATAGCGGCGACGGAAGCCTGCCCTTCACCGGCCAGGGAATCCGCACCGACCTCATCATCGCCGCGGCCATGCTCGTCGGTATCGGATGGTTCCTCATCGTGTTCAGGCGCCGCCGGCGTGAAGACAAAGCGGATGACGCTACCCTCAGTTCATGAATGACACGCCCGTGAACGCAGCGGACAGCCCCGAGCACGATGAGCAGCCCGACGAGCCGGGCGCGGATGAGCAGCCCGCCGATGAGCAGGAAGCCGACGAGGCGCCGAAAGAGCGGAGCCTCCTCTACTACATCGGTCTCATGCTCAGCGCGGTGCTGTTGTTGTTCGTGGTCGGCCTTGCGCTGATGCTCATCGTTGTGCCCAAGGTGACCGGCTCGATCCCGCTCACAGTGCTCACCAGCTCGATGGAACCGGGCCTTCCTCCGGGAACACTCATCATCGTCAAGCCGATCGACCCGAACGACATCGTCATCGGTGACGTCGTGACCTACCAGATCGAATCCGGCGTGCCCGGTGTCATCACTCACCGGGTCATCGATATCGCCACGTCGAGCAACGGCGATCGCACCTTCACGTTCCAGGGCGATAACAATGACGCCCCGGACGAAAATGCCGTGCTGCCCGTTCAAATCCAGGGCAAGGTCTGGTACTCCATTCCCTACGCCGGATATCTCAACAGCACAGTGAACGGATCGAACCGCTCCTGGATCATCCCGGTCCTCGCCGGGGCGCTGTTCGTGTACGCGACTTTCATGATCATCAGCGGCATCTACAGCGCGTACCGCGTGCGCAAGATCAACGCCGCCCGCAAAGAATCCGGCCTCCCTCCACTGACCAAAGAAGAGCGTGCAGACCTTGGAAAGCGCAAGGCCGTCAAGCGCCGTTAACATTCCTGACCTAGGGTGATCGCGTGAAGGCTATTCGTAGATTTACCGTCCGTACCGTGCTTCCCGAGTCGCTCCGGGTGCTCGAAGAGCTTGCGACGAACCTGCGCTGGTCGTGGCATGAGCCGACCATCCAGCTGTTCTCGTCGATCGCTCCGGGCGTCTGGGAAGAGACCGGGCACGACCCGATCGCCCTCCTCGGCGCAGTAGAACCCGGGCGTCTCGATGAGCTTGCCGCCGACGAAGGATTCGTCGAGCGCGCTGCAGCTCTCGGCCGTGACCTCGAGACCTACCTGACCGAGCCGCGCTGGTACCAGTCCCTTTCGGATGCCCCCGCCTCGATTGCCTACTTCTCGCCGGAGTTCGGAATCGCCGCCGCGCTGCCGCAGTACTCCGGCGGACTCGGCATCCTCGCCGGCGACCACCTCAAGAGCGCGTCCGACCTCGGCGTGCCGATCATCGGTGTCGGCCTGTTCTACCGCGCCGGCTACTTTCGCCAGGCCATCTCGCCCGACGGCTGGCAGCAGGAGAGCTACCCGGTTCTCGACCCCGACGGCCTGCCGCTCTCGGTGCTCCGCCACCCCGATGGCCGGGCCGCGCAGGTCGCACTCGCCCTGCCCGACGGCAGCGCCCTCTACGCCCGCGTCTGGAAGCTCAAAGTCGGCCGCATCCGCCTGCTGCTCCTCGACACCGACATTCCCGAGAACAACGACGAGCTGCGCTCGGTGACCGACCGCCTCTACGGCGGCGGTGGAGAGCACCGCCTGCTGCAGGAGCTGCTGCTCGGCATCGGCGGGGTGCGCGCGATCAAGCTCTACACCGAGCTCACCCTGACCCCGGAGCCCGAGGTCTTCCACACCAACGAGGGCCACGCCGGCTTCCTCGGACTAGAGCGCATCAGCGACCTCATCGGCAACGGTCTCTCGTTCGCCGAGGCGCTTCAGGTCGTGCGGGCCGGAACCGTCTTCACCACCCACACGCCGGTTCCCGCGGGGATCGACCGCTTCGAGCTCGACCTGATGACACGTTACTTCTCGGGTGACCTGCTGCCGGGGGTCGAGGCATCCGACGTTCTTCCGCTCGGCGCCGAGAACTATGAGGGCGGCGACCCCGAGTTCTTCAACATGGCGGTCATGGGACTGCGCCTCGGCCAGCGCGCCAACGGCGTCTCGAAACTGCACGGCGCCGTCTCGCGCGGCATGTTCGGAAAGCTCTGGCCCGGATTCGACACCGACGATGTGCCGATCACCTCGGTAACGAACGGTGTGCACGCGCCAACCTGGACCGACCCGCTGATGCTCGAGCTCGCCGGGTCGAGATTCGGCAGCTCCGACACGACCTCTGTCGACTGGCAGAACTCCGACGCGGTCTCGAACGCCGACCTGTGGCACGTGCGTGGGCGGATGCGCGAGCAGCTCGTGAACGACGCGCGCCGCCGCGTGACCGATGCCTGGCACGAGCAGAACCCGGGCATCGGCGCTCCGACCTGGTACTCACAGCTGCTCGACCCTGACGTGTTGACTATCGGGTTCGCGCGCCGCGTTCCCACCTACAAGCGCCTCACTCTCATGCTGCACGACGAAGACCGCCTGCGCGCCCTGCTGCTTCACCCGGAGCGTCCCGTGCAGATCGTCATCGCCGGAAAATCGCATCCGGCCGACGACGAGGGCAAGCGCCTCATCCAGCGCCTGGTCGAGTTCGCCTCGGAGCCCGAGGTGCGTCGCCGCATCGTTTTCCTGCCGAACTACGACATCGGCATGGCCAAGCTGCTCTACCCGGGAACGGATGTCTGGCTCAACAACCCGCTGCGCCCGCTCGAAGCGTGCGGAACGTCGGGCATGAAGGCCGCGCTCAACGGGTCGCTCAACCTGTCGATTCTCGATGGCTGGTGGGCGGAGTTCTATGACGACGAGAACGGCTGGGCGATTCCCACGGCCGACTCGGCGGGTGACGGGGCCGAGCGCGACAAGCTCGAGGCCCTCGCTCTCTACGACCTGATCGAGAACCAGGTCGCGCCGCGCTTCTACGACCGTGACTTCGACGGGGTGCCCACACGCTGGGTCGACTCGATCCGCCACACCCTCGGTACCCTCTCACCGCAGTTGTCGGCTGACCGCATGGTGCGCGAGTACGTCGAGCGGCTCTACCTGCCCGCTGCCGCTGCCGAGGCGGCGATCAGCTCCGACAGCTACCAGCCGGCCCGCGAGCTCGCGCGCTGGAAGACGCGGGTGACCGCCGCTTGGCCGGGGGTCCACGTCACGCACGTCGAGTCAGGGGGAGTGGACGCCACCCCGCAGGTCGGCGACAGCCTGCACGTGCGCGCCCATGTCGACCTCGCCGGGCTCACCGCCGACGACGTGTCGGTCGAGGTCGTCTACGGGCGTGCCCGCGAGGGTGACCTGCTCGACGACGTCCACCGCGAGACACTCGTGCTGTCGACGACGACCGAAGACGCCGTCGCCACCTTCTCAGGAACCGTTCCACTCGATCGTTCCGGAAGTTTCGGCTACAACGTGCGGGTGGTGCCGAAGCATCCGCTGCTCGCATCACCGGCCGAGCTGGGACTTATCGCCGTCATGCAGTAGTGACTAGTCGCGGGCGATGGCCGCGATGGTGCCGGCCGTGATCGTGAGCAGGTCGGCAGGGGCGAGCTCGATGTCGAACCCGCGCTTGCCGCCCGAGACGAAGATCGTGTCGAACAGCTCGGCCGTCTCGTCGAGCACGGTGGTATGCCGCGTCTTCTGGCCGATCGGGCTGATGCCACCCACCACGTAACCGGTCTTGCGCTCGGCGAGTTTCGGGTCGGCCATCTCAGCCTTCTTGCCCGAAACGGCCGCGGCGAGGGCCTTGAGGTCCAGCTTGCCGGTCACCGGCACGATCGCGACCACTAGCGCCCCGTCGACGTCGGCGAGCAGGGTCTTGAAGACCTGCTCGGGGTCGAGCCCGAGGGCTGATGCCGCTTCAAGCCCGAAGTTCGTGTTGGCGGCATCGTGCTGGTACGCGTGCGGGGTGAACGGGATGCCAGCGGCGGTGAGGGCGACGGTTGCGGGGGTTCCTAGGGCCACGCCACCATCCTGCCAGAGGCTGACTACCGCGTCGGCAGTGTCAGGATCTCTGCCCCATCGTCGGTGATGGCGATCGTGTGCTCGGTGTGGGCGGTGCGCGCGCCGGTGATGCTGCGCAGGGTCCAGCCGTCGGCATCCGTGATGAGGGTGTCGGTGTCTGCCATGACCCACGGCTCGAGGGCGAGCAGCAGCCCGGGGCGGAGCGTGTAGCCGCGGCCCGGGCGACCGTCGTTGGCGACGTGCGGGTCCTGGTGCATGGTCGATCCGATGCCGTGGCCGCCGAACTCGAGGTTGATCGGGTATCCGGCGGCGCTGAGCACCTCGCCGATGGCGTGGGAGAGGTCGCCGATCCGGGCACCCGGTCCGGCGGCGGCGATTCCCGCGGCCAGTGCGGTCTCGGTGGCGGAGATGA
>Ga0247736_10000158_pt1 | contig 25624 bp, 17 predicted proteins | sample UWRJL193509B2_FD_180935 | JGI IMG/M metagenome (GOLD analysis project Ga0247736, IMG submission 180935) | Plant litter microbial communities from Arlington Agricultural Research Station in Wisconsin, United States - UWRJ-L193-509B-2 | ecosystem: Environmental > Terrestrial > Plant litter >...
AGGGTGTTGCCCTTGGCCGCAACGTCCGCAGCCACGCTGTCGGCGACGCGCTGCGCCATCGCGGAGTCCGGCGCCAGGTCGAATGCGAGAGCGAGAACGTTGTGCGTCTGGCGGTACCCGCGGTCGCCGGAACCCTTGTAGTACCCGTTCACCCGGTCGAGGAAGCGCGCGTTGAAAGCGTCCTTGACCACGGCGGCGCGCGCACCGAACTGTGCCGCGTCCGCGGTGCGACCGGTGAGGGTGGCCGTCTTCTGCATCGTCACGAGCATCTCGTAGAGGTAGGCAGTGGCCGAGACCTTGGTGTCCTCGGGGGCATTGCTGCCCGCGGGGCTCGCCTCGGGACTCACCCAGTCGCCCAGGCGCGAGTCGGCGATGCCGCCGGGCGACCGGCCGTACTCGAGATCGACGTAGGCCTTCATCCCGGCGTACTGCTCCTCGATCACGCGCTTGTCGCCGCCGTACTGGTACAGCCACCACGGGATCATCACGTAGGCCGAGTGCCAGACCGGTGCCACGCCCCAATCGCCCCACTGCGCGGAGCTCGGAGCGATCACCATGGGTGCGCCCGCGGCGTTGCGCGACTCGTGCAGGTCGCGCATCCACTTGGCGAACAGTTCATGGGTGTCGAGGTTCATCATGAACATCTCGGCGCCGACCGCGGCGTCGCCCGTCCAGCCGTTCTTCTCGAACATGGGGGTGTCGGTCGGGATGCCGTGGATGTTGTTGTACAGCGTGTCGACGACCGCGCGGTGGGTCTTGTTCATGATCTCGTCGGAGCTCTCGAAGGAGCCCGTCTCGGCGGCATCGGTGTGCAGCACAAGCGCCGTGAACGCGCTGAGCGGAGGGGTCGCGCCACCCGGCCACCCGGTCACCTGGATGTACTGGAAACCCTTGTAGGAGAACTTCGCCTGCCAGGTCTCGGGGGCGCCCGTGCCGGCCAGCACGAAGCGGTCGGTCTGGAAGCCCGAGCCGAAGCCGCCGTTGTTGTCGAAGTTGACGAGCCCGGTCGCGCGCAGCTTCTCGCCGTACTGGAAGCGGATCTGCGAACCCTCGGCGCCGGTAGCGGTGACCCGCACGTTGCCCGCGAGCATGCGGGGGAACTTGACCACGAACGTGCCGGGGGTCGGCTCGGTCATCGAGAGCGCCGGGATCTCCTCGGTGATGCGGATCGGCTGCTGGCGCTGGTTGACCAGCTCGCCCTTCGGTCCGCGGACCTCGCTGGCGTCGTCCCAGCTGGTGTCGTTGAAGCCCACGGTGTCGAAGCCGGGGAGCGCGTAGCTCGCGTCGTAGAGCTCGCCACCGTAGAGGTCGTCGAAGCGGGTGGGTCCGTCGTGGATCGACCACGAGTCATCGGTGATCACGTTCTCGACGCGGCCATCCGCGTACTCGATGCGCAGCACGGCGCGCACCACCGGCTCGTCGTGCCAGGTCGGCTTGTCCCAGTTCCAGACGTTGCTGCCGGTCATGCCGTAGAAACCGCGGCCGAGCTCCACGCCGATCGCGTTGCTGCCCTGGTCGAGCTGGTCGGTGAGGTCGGCGGTCGCGTACTGCACCGTGTCGTCGTAGTCGGTGTATCCGGGGGCGAGGATGTCGTCGCCGATCGCGCTGCCGTTCACGCGGAAGTCGGCGTAGCCGCCTGCCGCGTAGAACAGGGTCGCGTTGCGCACGTCGCCGGTCACCTCGAACTGCTTGCGCAGCAGCGGTGCCGGGTTCACCGGGTCGCCGGGCGGGCGCACCCCGGTACCCCACGGGCCCGAGCCGAAGGACGCCTGCACGACCGCCGCGCCCCAGCCCGAGTCGTCGAAGCCCGTGGTCTCGAAGCCGTTCGGGATGACCTTCGCGCCCTTCCAATCGGCGCCGGTGCGCACGATCTGCGAGGTGCCGTCCGAGTAGCTCACGCGGATCGCGGCCACGAGCCCCGCGGCGGAGCCCGGGCCGTTGGTGGTGCGCACGGCGAACACGTTGCGCCCAGCGGCCAGATCGGTGCTGAAGCGCTTCGAGGACTGCCACTCGTTGACGGCTCCCTCGGTGAAACCGAGCAGGCGGCCGTTGACCCAGAGACGGAACGAGTCGTCCGCGGTGATGATGATCTCCGCCCTGGTCGCCGTCTTGCCGGGCGGGGTGTCGATCGCCCTGCGGAAGGCGCGGTCCTCGCCGGGCGGCGGATTGCTGTCGGGGGTCCAGATCCAGTTCGACCCGGCCAGGCCGAGCGCGGTCTCGGTGGCGGCGAGCGCGGGGATCGCGACGCGATCGCCGTAGACGAGCCCGCGGTAGAGGCCCATGTCGCGGGCGTTGCTCCAGCCGGTGGTGTCGAACCCGACCGTGGTCCAGCCGGCCGGGGCCGTCGCGAGCGAGCCCAGCTTCGAGAGGAAGTCGGTGCCGGTCGTCGCCTCGGTCGAGGTGCCATCGGTGTACCCGATGCGCACCCGCGCGAGCACTCCGCCGAAGGGTGCGTTGCCGGGCGTGGTCAGCGCGATCGCGAGCACGTTGTCACCGCCGCGGGCGGCGACGTTCACGACGTCGGCCGTCTGCCACTCGTTGTTGGTGCCGAGGTTCTGGGCCACGAGCTCGCCGTTCCAGTAGGTGTCGACCACCTGGTCACCCGAGACCGCGAGCTGCGCCCAGGCGATCTGCTTGGTCGTGGACACCGGGATCACCTTGCGGAACAGGGTCGAGGGAACGGGGTTGGTGCTGCCGGTGCCGCCCAGGATCCACGACGTGGTGTCGAAGTTGAGGCCGGTGTCGGGGATCGCGACGGCCGGGACGACGACCTGCGCACCCCAGGGTCCGCCGCCGTAGACGGCCCGTGCTGCAGCCGCGACCCAGCCGGTCGCCGCGTAGGACGGGAGCTGCCATCCCGTAGCCGCCGTCTGGGAGGATGACCAGCTCGCGTCCGTCGATACGGTCTGGGTACTGCCATCGGTGAACAGGATGGTCAGCTTGCCGACCACGGCACCGTAGGTCTTCGCGGAGTTGTTGAGGCGCACCGCGAACTGGTTGGCGCCCGGCTGCACCTGCACGGCGGTGCGGGCGGCGAGCTTCCACGCGTCGGTGGTCGCGGGGCGCGAGGACACCTGTGTGCCGTTGAGGAAGGCGGAGAAGCCGGAGTCGGCGGCCATCACGAGCTCGGCCGACTCGACGGTCTTGCCCGCCGCCAGGGTGAAGGACTTGCGGAAGTAGCCGGGCGGCGTGTTCGCCCCCGTGTACGGCGGGTGGATCCAGCTCGCACCGGCCAGGTTGGCGCCCACCGCTGCGGTCTCCTGCACGCGGTCGTTGCCGATCCACTCGCTGCCCTGCCAGTCGGCCGGGTCGTAGAGCCCGGTGCGGAACTCGGATGTCGCGGTCGCGGCCCCCGCGCTCGTGACGACGTCCACGCGCCAGGAGTAGCGGGTCGCGGGGTCAAGGGCCGGGCCGGTGTACTCGACGTTGGCGGAGGCGTTCGAGGCGACGACGCCGCTGTCCCAGCCGCCGGTCGCGTCGGTGTTCGTCGAGAGGCGCAGGCGGTAGGACTCCTGGACGATGTCCCGCGTCGCCGAGTGGATCTCCCAGCTGAAGCGGGGCTTCTCGACGTCGATGCCCACGGGCTCGACCTTCTTCTCGACGGCGAGCGCCGAGAGGGTCACGACGTCAGCGGCCGCTGCGGGCAGGGTCGCCGTGAGCGTGCCGGTCAGGGCGAGCACCATTGCGAGGGCGAGGGCCGGGAGGCGCGTGGTCTTCATCGGGGGTCCAATCGTCATTGATCAGGGGGTCTGGCGGTGCCGCGAACCGTCGAAGAGTGCTCCAGGAACGGACGGTTGGAGCACTATTCGACGGTTGCGAGCGGGTGAAACGTTACAAAGGATGGGGAAAACCTCGGGGACCGACCGAAGTCGATCCCCGAGGCTCGTGGTGCTTAGTTACTTGAGGAAGTCAGCGACGTTCGCCTTCGTGATCAGCGTGACGGGCTGGTAGACCTCGCGCTCGTCAGCGTTACCGAACTCGATGTCCTCCTTGTCGAGCAGCTTCTTCGCCAGGTCGACGGTCAGCGCGCCCATTCCCTTGGGGTCCTGTGCAACGGTCGCCGAGAGGGTTCCGCCGTCGATGGCCGTGAGGGCCTCGCCGTCGCCGTTGTAGCCAACGGTGACGATGTCGGTGGTGGGGTTCTTGCCCGCGTCAGAGATCGCGTTCGCTGCTGCGACGGCCATCGGGTCGTTGCAGGCGAAGACGCCGGCCACGTCGGGGTCCTTCGCGAGGGCGTCCTTCATGATCGTGTACGCCTCTTCGGCCTTGGAGTTACCGGAGAGCTCGGTGACGACCTCGTAGCCGAGCGATTCGATCTGCTCGACGAAGCCGATGTTGCGCTGTGCGGCGTAGACGGCGGACGGCTCGCAGGTGATCGAGACGACCTTCTTGCTCGTGAGGCCGAGTTCCTTGACCTGTGCGTCGATGAAGTCGGCTGCCTGGACTCCACCATCCTTGTTGTCGGAGACGACGATGGCGTCGTAGGGGGTTCCACCTCCACCGATGTCGTCGACGATGACCGGAACGCCGAGCTCCTGCGCCTTGGCGATGATCGGGCCGAGGGCGTCGGGCTTGAAGGGGCTGATGATGAGCACGTCGACGCCCTGGTCGAGCAGTGCCTGTGCACCGGTGACCATCTCGTTCTCGTCGCTCTTCTCGTCGTGGAGTACGTAGTCCCAGCCGTTGGCCTCGACCGCTGCCTTGGTGCCGGCTTCCATCTCCTGGAAGAACTCGTACTGCATGTCGTAGACGGAGAATCCGACCGTGATGTCGGTCTTGGTCTCGCCGTCGCCGCCCGCGGGGGCGTCGCCGGTGCTACAACCGGTGAGGGCGAGGGCTGCGGTCGCGGTGATGGCTCCGGCCATCAGCCACATTTTGGTGTGCTTCATTGCAACTGCCTTTCGTTATGTACTGCGTGGGTGCGAGGGGGGTGCGGGTGGCGGACGGACCTCGAGGGTCAGCCTGCGGTCGCCACCCTCTTGTTCCGGAAGCTGAGGGCCTTCCGAAGTGCTGAGGAGCCGGGGAACTTCGTGCGCAGGCCGTCAATGGCGAGCGCGACGATGAGCACACAGCCCAGGATGATGCGCTGGTAGGAGGCGCCGACGCCCATGCTCACGAGCAGGTCGTTGAGCACGGAGACCAGCAGCACGGCCGAGAAGGTTCCGACGAGCGAACCCTTTCCGCCCTGCAGGCTCGCGCCGCCGAGCACGGCCGCGGTGATGACGCGCAGCTCGAAGCCGTCCTGCGCGGAGCCGTCCGCCGTCCAGACGCGGGTGATGTAGGTGAGGGTCGCGATTCCGACCGAGAGGCCCAGGATCACGAAGACGAAGAGGCGGATGCGCGCCGCCGAGATGCCGCTGAACTTGGCGGCGAGCGGCGACGATCCAAAGGCGATCACCTTGCGGCCGGTGCCGGTGCGACGCAGCACCACGTAGCCGACGCCGAAGACGAGAAGCATGATGATGAAGGTGAGCGGGATGCCGACCACGTTGAGGCTGCCGATCTGGGCGAACGGCGACTTGACCTCGGAGTAGGGCAGCACGGCGGGACCGTTCTGGGTCAGCACGTAGGCGATGCCGCGGAAGACGAAGAGCATGCCGAGCGTCGCGACGAAGGGCGGCACCCGCAGGGCCGTAACGAGCGCGCCGTTGATGAGTCCGCAGGCGATGCCGGTTCCGATGGCCGCGGCCAGAGCGAGCGGCGTACCACCGACCCCGTAGGCGAAGAGGGTGACGACGCTCACGAGCGCGAGCTGCCCGCCGACCGAGAGGTCGAAGGTGCCGTTCATGATCGCGAAGGTCATGGCGCAGGCCACGATGCCGAGGTAGGCGCTCTCGCGGAGGATCGACTGGATGTTGCCCATCGAGAGGAAGTCCGGCTCGAGGATCACGGCGACGATCACCAGCACCACGAGCACCGAGGCGATGCCCCAGCTGTCCCAGAAGGCGCCGAAGCTGAAGCCCTTCTTCTGCGGCGGTGGCTGGATCGAGGCGGCCAGCATCGCTGTGTCAGTGTTTGTCATCGAGTGCCTCCACGGGGACTTTGCGACGGATGGCCTGGATGGCGAGCGCGCCGACCAGCAGGATGCCGATGCTGATGCGCTGGTAGGCGGGCGGAACGTTCAGCAGGTTGAGTCCATTGCTGATGGTCTCGATCAGGAGGGCGCCGAGCACGGTGCCGACCACCGAGGCGCGACCGCCCAGCAGGCTGGTTCCGCCGATGACGACGATCGTGATCGCGTCGAGCTCGAAGCCGACTCCGAGCTGGCCGGAGCCCTTCTGCAGCTGGGCGGAGATCATGATGCCCCACAGTGCGCCGGCGATGCCGATGATCACGTAGACCAGGATGCGGATGCGGTCGACCGGGAGCCCGGAGAGGCGAGCCGCATCCCGGTTGCTGCCGATCGCGGCGACCCAGCGACCGAAGCGTGTGCGATAGGTCAGCCACAGCATAAAGACGAGGGCGACGATCGCGAGAAGAATGGGGAACGGGATGCCGAGCGGTCGACCCGAGGCGAAGTACTTGAGCACCGGGTCGCTCACGATGACGTCGCGACCGTTGGTGAACGCCTGGGCGACACCGCGCACGATCACCAGGGTCGCGAGCGTCGCGATGAAGGGCGTCACACCGAGCTTGGTGATGATGAGGCCGTTGAGCAGTCCGACGATCGCGCCGACCAGCAGGGCGAGGACGAGTCCGACGCCGGTGCCCATGCCGCTCGCGATCGCGGTGCAGGCGACCGCGCCGGTGAGGGCGACGGTCGACCCGATGGAGAGGTCGAATTCACCCATGGTGATACAGAGCGTCATGGCCAGGCCGGGGATGACGAGCACACTCGCCGCGAACAGCACGTTCTCGAGGTTGGTGCTCGTGAGGAAGCCGGGGGCGCCGATCGCGAGTCCGATGACCACGAGCGCCAGCGGGATCGCGAGCGGCAGGCCACGCAGGGCCTCCTGCACGAACGAGATCGACGACTTCTTCTTCGTCGGGGCAAGGACGGTCATGCGGTGACTCCGATCCGGCGATCGGTTGTCGCGCAGGCAATGACGTTCTCTTCGGTGCGGTCCTCGCCGGAGAGGCGGCCGACCACCGCGCCCTGGGAGAGCACCACGATCCGGTCGCTCATGCCGAGGAGCTCGGGCAGGTCACTCGAAACCATAAGGACGGCGACTCCGGATGCTGTGAGCTCGTTGACGAGCTGGTGGATCTCGGCCTTCGCGCCGATGTCGACGCCGCGCGTGGGCTCGTTCAGAACCAGCAGCTTTCCGCCCGGGGCGAGGGCGCGGCCGAGCAGCACCTTCTGCTGGTTTCCGCCGGAGAGCTGGCTGATCAGCTGCGAGGAGCTGCTCGCCTTGATGCGCAGGCGGTCGCGGTAGCCGTTGTAGGCGCCCTGCTCCTTCGAGGTGGAGAGCAGGCCACCCCATCCACGGATCTTCTCGAGGATGGTCGCGGTCAGGTTGTGGGCGACCGAGAGGTGCGGGAAGATTCCCGCCGTCTTGCGGTCGTCGTGCAGGAAGCCGACACCGCGGGCGATCGCCTGGGCGGGAGTGGACGGGGCGAAGGGCGTGCCGTCGAGGGTCATGGTGCCGCCGCGGATCGGCAGGGCGCCGAAGATGGCCTGGGTGAGCTCGGTCTGGCCTGCGCCCGCGACGCCGCCGATGCCGAGCACCTCGCCGGCGCGCACGTCGAGGCTGACACCGCGCAGGCTGCGACCGGAGGTGAGACCGTCGACCGTGAGAACGACCTCGCCGAACGAGCTCTTGTCGCGGTCGAAGACCGACTTCACGTCGCGGCCGACCATGAGCTTCACGAGCTGGTCCTGGTCGGTGTCGGCGATATCGAGGGTGGCGACGTGTGTTCCGTCGCGCAGTACCGTCGCGCGGTCGGCGACGGCGAAGACCTCTTCGAGGTGGTGGCTCACGTAGATCACGGAGCGGCCCTCGTCGCGCAGCTTCTTCACGATCTCGAGGAGCCGCTCGACCTCGCTCTGCGAGAGGGCGGCGGTCGGTTCATCCATCACGATCACACGGCCGTCGACGGACAGCGCCTTGGCGATCTCGACGAGCTGCTGCTCGGAGACGCTCAGGTCGCCGAGGCGCGTGTCGGGGTCGACGTCGAAGTCCAGCGTCTTGAAGACCCGGTTGCATTCGTCGCGCATCTGCTTGTAGTGGATGCCCCGGCTGAACTTTCCGAACGGCTCACGGCCGGCGAAGACGTTCTCGGCGACGGTGAGGTCGGGGAAGAGTGTGAACTCCTGGTAGATCACGGCGATGCCGGCGGCGATCGCGTCGTGCGGCTTGGAGGGCGTGTACGGGGATCCCGCGAGGGTGATCGAGCCCGCGGTGGGCTGGTAGACGCCGCCGAGGACCTTGAGGAGGGTGGACTTTCCCGCGCCGTTCTCGCCGACGAGTGCGTGCACCTCGCCGGGACGCACGTCGAACCCGACCGAGTCGAGGGCCTTGACGCCGGGGAATTCCACCGTGAGGCCGGTGACCTCGAGGAGAGCAGCGTGATCGGTCATTCGCCTGATCTCCTTTTCAGCTTCATTGCGTGAATCGTTTCATTGGTGGTGCACGTCAGATACTAAACGCATCCCGATCGATTCGTCAACGTGAGGGTGCACGGGCGTGTCCGCGGTCGATCACAGGTCGGTAACGGCCCCGGTCGTTGTGGCCCTGACGACCAGCTCGGGCTGGAAGACGACGTCGCGTCCGCTCTCCATGGTGCCGTCGATCTCACCGATGACCAGTTCGACGGCGGTACGGCCGATCAGCTCACTGGGTTGCCGCACCGAGGTGATCGGCACGACCGCCGACCCCGCGAAGTCGATGTCGTCGTAGCCGACAATGGCGATCTCCTCGGGAATGTTCAGCCCGTTTCCCATCACGAAGGACTGCACGAGGCCGAGGGCGACGAGGTCGTTGGCTGCGAAGATCGCGTCCGGACGATCCGCGGAAGGACGACCGACGATGCCGTCGCCGGCGGCCCTGCCCTCGAGGATGGTCAACGATTCGGTCTCGATGACCTCGAGCGTGGCATCCGGAACCGCTGCAACGGCGAGCCTCGCGCCGTCGAGGCGGTCGATGAACTGGTGCAGGGTCGAGGGCCCGCCGATGAAGGCGATGCGACGACGACCCATGGCCAGCAGGTGCTCGACCGCGAGCTGGCCGCCGGCGACGTCGTCGACGGAGACGCTCGAGAATCCCGAGCCCGGGATGCGGTGGTCGACGAGCACGGCTGCGATACCACGGGCCCGCAGCCGGGAGAGTCGCTCACCCACGTCGCCGACCGGGGAGATGAGCACCCCACGCACGCGCTGCTCCTCGAACAGGTCGAGGTAGTAGCCCTCACGCTTGGTGTCCTGGTCGCTGTTGCCGAGCAGGATCACACTGCCGTTGTCGTCGGCGGCGAGCTGCGCGCCGCGGGCGAGGTCGCTGAAGAACGGGTTGCTGATGTCGAGCACCACGAGGCCCATGGCCCGGCTGCTTCCGGCGCGCAACTGGCGGGCCGCGTCGTTGCGCACGAATCCGAGGTCGCGGATCGCGCTCTGCACCCGCTCGACGGTCTCGGCCGACACCCGCTCGGGGCGGTTCAGGACATTCGAGACAGTGCCGACAGAGACGCGGGCTCGCGCGGCCACGTCGCGGACGCTGATCGATGCCATCGGTTCTCCTCTTCGTGACGCAGGCGCATGCCTCTCGCGGAATCATAGCCTCAGGCATTCGGGCACCGATTTTGGAACGCGGTATTGCGCCGCCCGCCCCCCTGTGACATATGATGTGAAACGATTCAGAGCCGCGATCACCAGCGGCAGGACTTGGATGGATTCAATGACGATTACGTTCGCGGATATCTCCGCCCAGCTGGCTACCCAGGCCATCGAGCTCCCCTCGTGGGCTTTCGGCAACTCGGGAACCCGATTCAAGGTCTTCTCGACCCCCGGAACCCCGCGTACGCCGCAGGAGAAGATCGCCGATGCCGCGAAGGTCCACGAGCTCACCGGGCTCGCTCCGTCCGTCGCACTGCACATCCCGTGGGACAAGGTCGACGACTACGCCGCCCTGCGCGCCTTCGCCCAGGACCACGGCGTCGACCTCGGAACGATCAACAGCAACACGTTCCAGGACGACGACTACAAGTTCGGATCGCTCACCCACACCGACGCCGGCATCCGCCAGAAGGCGATCGACCACCACTTCGAATGCATCGATGTGATGGATGCGACCGGCAGCCGCGACCTCAAGATCTGGCTCGCCGACGGCACCAACTACCCGGGCCAGGGCGACATCCGCGGCCGCCAGGACCGCCTCGCCGACTCGCTCGAGAAGATCTATGCCCGCATCGGCGACGAGCAGCGCCTGGTGCTCGAGTACAAGTTCTTCGAGCCCGCTTTCTACCACATGGATGTCCCGGACTGGGGAACCTCGTACGCCCAGGTCGTCTCGCTCGGCGACAAGGCCCTCGTCTGCCTCGACACCGGTCACCACGCACCCGGAACCAACATCGAGTTCATCGTGATGCAGCTGCTGCGCCTCGGCAAGCTCGGTTCCTTCGACTTCAACTCGCGCTTCTACGCCGACGACGACCTCATCGTGGGTGCGGCCGACCCGTTCCAGCTCTTCCGCATCATCTACGAGGTCGTGCGCGGCGGCGGCCTGAACAACCCCGACGTGGCTTTTATGCTCGACCAGTGCCACAACGTCGAGGACAAGATCCCCGGCCAGATCCGCTCCGTGCTCAACGTGCAGGAGATGACGGCGCGTGCGCTGCTCGTCGACAGCGCCGCGCTGAAGGCGGCACAGGACGCGGGCGACGTACTCGGCGCCAACGCCGTGCTGATGGACGCGTTCTACACCGACGTTCGCGGCGACCTCGCCGACTGGCGTGAGTCCCGCGGCCTCCCCGCCGACCCGATGGCCGCCTACGCGGCCTCCGGCCACCTCGCGAAGATCGCCGCCGAGCGTGTGGGCGGACAGCAGGCGAGCTGGGGCGCGTGATGACTGAGATCAGCGAACTCCTCCCCGCCAAGGTGCGTCGCAAGACGCGCATCGGCCTGGTCGCCGGAGGACTCGGCACCTACTGGCCGCAGTTCCCGGGCCTGCTCCCCCAGCTGCAGGAGTCGTCGAAGTACGTCTCCGATCGCTTCGAGGGCATGGATGCCGAGGTCACCGACGTCGGCTTCATCTCCGACGCCCAGGAGGCCGCGGTCGCCGCCGAGCAGCTGCGCCTCGCGGACTGCGACCTCATCGTCATGTTCCTGACGACCTACCTCACGTCGTCGATGGTGCTGCCGATCGCTCAGCGATCCAATACGCCCGTGCTCATCATCGATCTCCAGCCCACGGAGAAGATGGACCACGCGAACTTCGACACCGGCCTGTGGCTCGCCTACTGCGGCCAGTGCCCCGTGCCCGAGGTCGGCAACGTGTTCCGTCGCGCGGGCATCCCCTTCCGCTCGGTCTCCGGCTACCTTCGACAGGAGTCGGCCTGGCGCCGCATCGAACAGTGGATCAATGCCGCGCACGTGCGCTCGGCCCTCCGCCACGCCCGCCACGGCCTCATGGGCCACGTCTATCCCGGCATGCTCGACGTCTCGACCGACCTCACCCTGCTGCCGACCACGTTCGGTTCGCACGTCGAGGTGCTCGAGTTCGACGACCTGCGCCAGCGCGTCGAGAAGGTCACCGAGGCGGAGACCGCGGCCCGCATGGACCTCGCCCGCCAGGTCTTCACCCTCGACGACACCGTCAAGGACGAGGACTTCGCGTGGGGAGCAACCGTGAGCGTTGCGCTCGACCGTCTGATCGAGGACTTCGACCTCGACTCCCTCGCCTACTACCACCGCGGTCTCGATGGAGAGCAGCACGAACGGCTCGGCGCCGGCATGATCCTCGGGGCATCCCTCCTGACCGCCCGCGGCATCCCGGTCACGGGCGAGTACGAGCTGCGCACGACCGTGGCCCAGCTCGTTACGAGCGTGATCGGCGCCGGCGGTTCCTTCACCGAGATCCAGGCCCTCAACTTCGACGACAACGTGGTCGAAATGGGCCACGACGGTCCCGCGCACCTCGCGGTCTCCTCGAGCGAGCCGCTGCTACGGGGCCTCGGCATCTATCACGGTAAGCGCGGCTGGGGAGTGAGTGTCGAGTTCGACGTGCAGCACGGCCCCGTTACGCTGCTCGGGCTCGGCCAGGATCGGGACGGCGCCCTCGCCTTCGTCGCATCGGAGGGGACCGTTGTTCCCGGGCCGCTGCTCGCGATCGGCAACACGACATCCCGTGTCGACTTCGATCGCGACCCCGGCGAGTGGGTCGACGACTGGAGCGCTACCGGCATCGGACACCACTGGTCCCTGTCGGTCGGCCACCGCGCCGCCGACTACAAGGCCGCCGCCAACCTGCTGGGCATCGACTTCCGCCAGGTCTGACCCCTTCTTCTCCCTCGACGAAAGACACTCATGAGCACCGCAGACGACCTCATCGCCCGCTCCAACCGCCTGGGCTCCGACCCACGCAACACGAACTTCGCAGGTGGCAACACCTCGGCCAAGGGTACGGAGATTGATCCCGTTACCGGCGAGCCGGTCGAGCTTTTGTGGGTGAAGGGGTCAGGTGGTGACCTTGGAACCCTCACGGAGTCCGGCCTCGCCGTTCTCCGGCTCGACCGGCTCCGCTCACTCGTGAACGTCTACCCGGGGCTCGAGCGGGAAGACGAGATGGTCGGCGCGTTCGACTACATCCTGCACGGCAAGGGAGGCGCTGCCCCCTCGATCGACACCGCCATGCACGGGCTGGTGGATGCCGCCCACGTCGACCACCTGCACCCGGACTCCGGCATCGCCTTCGCGGCTGCCGCCGACGGCGAGGCCCTGACCGCCAGGGCGTTCGGTGGACGCGTTGCCTGGGTCGACTGGCGTCGCCCCGGATTCCAGCTCGGGCTCGACATCGCCGCGATCAAGGCGGCCAACCCCGAGGCGATCGGCGTGATCCTCGGCGGTCACGGCATCACCGCGTGGGGCGACACCTCCGACGAGGCGGAAGCCCACTCGCTGTGGATCATCGAGACCGCCGAGAAGTTCATCGAATCCGAGGGCCGCGAGAACCCGTTCGGCACCGAGCTCGCCGGTTACGGTGCACTGCCGGAGGCCGAGCGACTCGCGAAGGCGGCCGCGCTTGCGCCGAGCATCCGGGGCCTCGTCTCGACCGACCGCGCCCAGGTGGGACACTTCACCGACGCGCCGGTCGTCACCGACTTCCTCGCCTCGAGCGAGTCGCCGCGCCTCGCCGGACTCGGCACCAGCTGCCCCGACCACTTCCTGCGCACCAAGGTCAAGCCGCTCATCCTCGACCTGCCGGCGACGGCCACCGTCGAGGAGAGCCTCGCCCGCCTCACCGAGCTGCACGAGCAGTACCGCCTCGACTACGCCGCCTACTACGACACGCACGCCGTCGAGAGCTCGCCGCCCATGCGCGGAGCGGATCCGGCCATCGTGCTGATCCCCGGCGTCGGCATGTTCAGCTACGGCGCGAACAAGCAGACCGCCCGGGTCGCCGGTGAGTTCTACATCAACGCGATCAACGTCATGCGCGGCGCCGAGGCGATCTCGAGCTACGCACCGATCAGCGACGCCGAGAAGTTCGCCATCGAGTACTGGCTGCTCGAGGAGGCGAAGCTGAAGCGCATGCCCGCACCGAAGCCGCTCGCCTCGCGCGTCGCCCTCGTCACGGGTGCGGCCTCCGGCATCGGCAAGGCCATCGCGACCCGCCTCGCCGCCGAAGGTGCGTGCGTCGTCATCGCCGACCTCGACCTCGAGAAGGCCCAGGCCGCGGCCGCGGAGATCGGCGGCACAGACGTCGCGATCGGCGTGCAGGCCAACGTGACCTCCGAGGAGGACGTGCAGGCCTCGGTCGACGCCGCCGTGCTCGCCTTCGGCGGCCTCGACCTCGTCGTCAACAACGCCGGACTCTCCCTGTCGAAGAGCCTGCTCGACACCACGGTCGCCGACTGGGACCTGCAGCACAACGTCATGGCGAAGGGATCGTTCCTCGTCTCGCGTGCCGCGGCGAAGGTGCTCATCGACCAGAAGCTGGGCGGCGACATCATCTACATCTCGTCGAAGAACTCGGTGTTCGCCGGACCCAACAACATCGCGTACTCCGCGACCAAGGCCGACCAGGCCCACCAGGTTCGCCTGCTGGCCGCCGAGCTCGGCGAGTACGGCGTGAAGGTCAACGGCATCAACCCCGACGGCGTCGTGCGCGGATCCGGAATCTTCGCGGGGGGCTGGGGCGCCAAGCGCGCCGCCGTCTACGGCGTCGACGAGCAGGACCTCGGCAAGTACTACGCGCAGCGCACCCTGCTCAAGCGCGAAGTGCTGCCCGAGAACGTCGCCAACGCGGTGTTCGTGCTGTGCACGAGCGACCTCAGCCACACGACCGGCCTGCACATCCCCGTCGACGCGGGTGTTGCCGCGGCGTTCCTCCGCTGACCATGGACGCTGGAGCTATGAGGATCGCGCCAGCGATCCCGCGACGCCAGTCCCGAGGGAGCCTGCGACCGAGGTTTGATCGAGGACAGTGTGGTTAAAGCAGTAGCCGCGGTCGACCTCGGAGCGACCAGCGGACGGGTGATGCTCGGCTACGTCGGCCACAACGAGCTGCGCCTGGTTCCGGTGAGCCGTTTTCCGAACGGACCGGTCGAGACGCCCGATGGCCTGCACTGGGATGTCACGGGACTCTTCGAGCACGCCCTCGCGGGTCTCACCACGGCGGCCGCGCAGGAACCCGAACTCGTGAGCGTAGGGGTCGACTCCTGGGCCGTCGACTACGCGCTGCTCGCACAGGGGCGCAGCCTCGGTGAGCCGTTCCACTACCGCGACGCCCGCACCGCCGCCGGGGTCGCAGCGGTACACGCGCGGGTGGACGCCGCCGACCTGTACGCGGCGACCGGACTGCAGCACCTTCCCTTTAATACGGTGTTCCAGCTCGCGGAGGACGCACAGGCCGGTCGTCTCGCCGCGGCCGACTCGTTCCTGCTGGTTCCCGACCTGCTCGGCTTCTGGCTCACCGGCACCGCGGTCGCCGAGCGCAGCAACGCGTCGACCACCGGACTCTTCAACGTGACGACCGGTGAGTGGGATGACGCCCTCATCGCCCGGGTCGGCCTGCCCCGATCGATCTTCCCGGCGCTCATCGACGCGGGTGCGCGCCTGGGCGGCCTCCGCCCCGAGCTGGCCGCGCGCATCGGCACCCCGACCCTGCAGGTGACGACGGTCGGCTCGCACGACACGGCCTCGGCCATCGTCGCGATCCCCGCCGCCGACACCGACTTCGCCTACGTCTCCTGCGGAACCTGGTCGCTCGTGGGGGTGGAGCTCGAGAAGCCCATCCTGAGCGAAGCGAGCCGCGCCGCGAACTTCACGAATGAAGGCGGAGTCGACGGCCGGGTGCGCTACCTGCGCAACGTCATGGGACTCTGGCTGTTGAGCGAGACGGTGCGGCTGTGGAGCGGGGACCTCTCGGAACTGCTCGAGCAGGCCGCCGCCTACGACGGACCCGTGGCGATCTTCGACCCCGACGACGAGCGCTTCCTGCCCCCCGGCGACATGCCCGCCCGCATCGCCGCGTGGTGCGAGGAGAACGGTGTCGCGGCCCCCGCGTCGCGACCCGCCCTGGTGCGCAGCATCCTCGAGAGTCTCGCGCACGCCTATGCGCGCACGATCGAGACGGCCCGTTCCCTGAGTGGCGCCACCGTGAATACCGTGCACCTCGTCGGCGGCGGTTCGCAGAACGCCCTGCTCTGCCAGCTGACGGCGGATGCCACCGGCATCCCCGTCATCGCCGGACCGGTCGAGGCGACCGCGATCGGCAACGTGCTCGTCCAGGCGCGTGCCGCGGGAATCGTCTCGGGCGACCTGGAGACGCTCCGCGCGCTGGTAGCCCGCTCGGTGCCGCGTACGGTCTACCTGCCTCGCTAGGCGATTGTTTGACAATCTGGTAGATTGTCAAACAATCCATGGCCGACGATGACAGGAGCAGAACAGTGGCAGCCAGCACGACCGCTCCCGTTCTGCCCGAGACCATCTACGACGACCTGCGCGCGAGCATCATCGCCCAGGACCCGGAACCGGGCTCGCTCGTCACCGAAGCATCGGTCGCGACCCGCTTCGGCGTCTCCCGCCAGACCGCCAAGGTCGCGATCGAGCGGCTCGTCGCCGAGGGCGTGCTGCGCCGCGAAGCGCACCGCGCCGCGCGGGTGCCCGTTCTCACGGTCGATGACGTCATCGACCTCTTCGATAACCGCTCCCTGGTCGAGTCGGCGGCTGTCAGCCGTCTCGCGAGTGCCGGCATCGTCCCCTCGGCCGCCATAGCCGCCAACCGCGCGCTGGTCGAGGCGGCCGCCACCGGTGAGCCGTTCGCCGACCACGACATCGCCTTCCACCGCGCGCTCGTCGCCGGCGGTCCCAGCCCACGACTCACCCGCCTGCACGAGCTCCTGCTCGGAGAGATCGAGCTCTGCATCGGCCAGGTGCAGGCGGCCCAACTCATCTCGGCCACCGAGGTCGGCGCACAACACCAGGGCATCCTCGACGCCCTGCTCGCGGGCGATCCCGCTCGCGCGTCCCAGCTCATCGAAGAGCACATCGCGGGCACCCGCGACCGGCTCGTCACCACATCCCGCTCACGAAAGCAGACCCATGGTCAAGCGCCAGTTCCCCAACCCCGTTGAGCTCGCCAAGCTCATGCGCTTCAAGGCGCCCGACCTCAATGGCAAGCGCCGCCGCCTCGCGGCCGCGCACACCATCTACGACCTTCGTGACATCGCCAAGCGTCGTACCCCCAAGGCAGCGTTCGACTACACCGAGGGTGCCGCCGAGAGCGAGATCTCTCTCGCCCGCGCACGCCAGGCGTTCGAGGACGTCGAGTTCCACCCCTCGATCCTGCGCGACGTCTCGTCCGTCGACACCACGACGACGATCCTCGGGGGCACGTCCGCCATGCCGTTCGGCATCGCCCCCACGGGGTTCACGCGCCTCATGCAGACGGAGGGCGAGATCGCGGGTGCCGGTGCTGCGGGAGCCGCGGGCATCCCGTTCACCCTCTCGACCCTGGGAACCACGTCGATCGAGGCGGTCAAGGCCGAGAACCCGAACGGTCGCAACTGGTTCCAGCTCTACGTGATGCGCCAGCGTGAGATCTCCTACGGTCTCGTCGAGCGCGCCGCGGCCGCGGGCTTCGACACGCTCATGTTCACCGTCGACACCCCAGTCGCCGGAGCGCGCCTGCGCGACAAGCGCAACGGCTTCTCCATTCCGCCGCAGCTCACCGCGGGCACCATCATCAACGCGATCCCGCGCCCGTGGTGGTGGTACGACTTCCTCACCACACCCCCGCTCGAGTTCGCGTCACTCTCCTCGACCGGCGGGACCGTCGGCGAGCTGCTCGACTCGGCCATGGACCCGTCGATCAACTTCGACGACCTGAAGATCATCCGCGACATGTGGCCCGGCAAGCTCGTGATCAAGGGCGTGCAGAACGTCGAGGACTCGAAGAAGCTCGCCGACCTCGGTGTCGACGGCATCCTGCTCTCCAACCACGGCGGACGACAGCTCGACCGCGCACCCATCCCGTTCCACCTGCTGCCCGCGGTGGCCAGGGAGGTCGGCAAGGACACCGAGGTGATGGTGGACACCGGCATCATGAACGGTGCGGATGTCGTCGCCTCGCTCGCGCTCGGCGCCAAGTTCGCCCTGATCGGTCGGGCCTATTTGTACGGACTCATGGCCGGCGGACGCGAGGGCGTCGACCGCACCATCCAGATCCTCTCCGACCAGGTCGTGCGCACCATGAAGCTGCTCGAGGTGAACTCGGTCGAAGAGCTCGAGCCGCGTCACGTCACCCAGCTCGAGCGCCTGGTCGCCCGCGCGCGTCCGTAAGGCGGCGCTCAGCCCACGAGCGCGACGATCGCCGGCGCGAGCAGCAGCACGGTAGGCACAGCGATGAGCGCGGCCGACGCTCCGACCACGAGCGCCTCGACCGCGGTGGGTAGGGGTTTCGCGGTGGCGATCCTCAGCACCCGAGCGCGCACGTCGTGCGGTGATGACCCTTCGGCCGGGTTTCCCGGAGCCGTGGCATCCGCCCCACCGCCACCGCTGCCCACGAGGGCGATCGCGCGCGCGAGCACCGCATCGTCGACGGTGCGGCGGGCACGGTCATCCGCCAGCATCTCGATGAGCAGGCCGACCTCACGCTGCGCTCGATAGGCGATCGGGAACCAGGGCAGCGAGGTGTGCCAGGCCCGGAAGACCACGAGCACAACGTCGTGGCGCTGGGCGACGTGAGCCTTCTCGTGTTCGATGACGGCGCGCAGCTCATCCTCTTCGAGCAGATCGACGAGACCGGCCGAGAACACGGTGACCGAGCTGAGTGCGCCGGGCAGGCAATAGGCGACCGGTGCCGGGGTGTCGAGCAGGCGCGAGGTCGGGTCGTCGGCCATCGGCGAGCTGAGCAGCTGCACGAGCGAAGCGTGCCGGCGGCGCTGCAGCTCGGAGCGGGTGACGGTGACGACGAGGTTGAGCACGAGGTGGGCGGCGAGCAGCAGGGCGGCGCCGAGGGCGATCAGGTGCCAGGTGCCGGCGCGCGGCTCGAAGCCGCTGAACAGCGCGATGCTCGCGTCGACGAGGTTGTCACCGAACGGCGCGAGCCCGAACGTGAGCAGGGCGCCGATCATCGAGAGCCCTCCGGCGAGCGCGATGGCCTGCCAGAGAATGAGGGCGACGGCGGGTGATCGGGATGCCCAGCGCGCCCTTCCCAGGAGTATGGGTACCGGCCACGCCAACAGCAGCGCTAGCGCGCCGAGGGCGAATGCCGCGAGGTTCACGCGCCGAGGAGTTTGCGCAGGGTCGCGGCCTCGTCCGCACTGACCGATCCGACGAAGCGCTCGAGCACGGCCGTGCGGTCGGAGGCGGTGCCGAGCACCTCGTGCATGAGGTCGGCCATGTGGTCTTCGCGGGATCCGGCGGCCGAGTAGCGGTGCGGGCGGCTCTCCCGCTCGCGGGCGACGAAGCCCTTCTTCTCGAGCCGCGAGAGCACGGTGAGGATCGTGGTCGAGGCGAGCTTGCGGTCGGCGAGCGCATCCTGCAGGTCGTAGGCCGAGAGCGATGCGTCGGTAGCCCAGAGGAGGTCCATAACGGTGCGCTCGAGTTCGCCCAGGGTAAGCATGCTGCCAATTCTACACGCGGTAGAAAATAGTTCTACACTGGTGTAGAAATAGTTCTACGACACGTAGAAATGGTGTTTCGGGACCTTCGGCCCTGTCCACCGCTCGCTCACCCCGACACAGTCGAGTGGGGGTCCAGCGAGTGGGCGCCGCAGCACAGCGAAAGAGGAAGCGCATGGAGCTCGATCCACTACTCATTGCGAGATGGCAGTTCGGCATCACCACCGTCTACCACTTCTGGATGGTGCCGCTCACGCTGGGCCTCGGTCCGGTCGTCGCGATCTTCCAGACCATGTGGGTGCGCACCGGCAAGGAGCGCTACCTGCGCATGACCAAGTTCTGGGGCAAGTTGTACCTCATCAACTTCATCATGGGCGTGGCCACCGGGCTGGTGCAGGAATTCCAGTTCGGGATGGCGTGGAGCGAATACTCGCGCTTCGTCGGTGACGTCTTCGGCGCCCCGCTGGCCATGGAGGGGCTGCTCGCCTTCTTCTTCGAGTCGGTCTTCCTCGGGCTCTGGATCTTCGGCTGGGACAAGCTGCCGAAGAAGGTCCACCTCGCCACCCTGTGGATTGCCGTCATGGGCTCGGTCGTCTCCGCGTTCTTCATCATCGTCGCGAACTCCTGGATGCAGCACCCCGTGGGCGTCGAGCTCGTCGACGGCCGCCCCGTGATGACCGACATCTGGGCCGTGCTCACCAACAACACGGCGCTCACCGCGTACGCGCACACCATCTTCGGCGCCCTCGGTGTGGGCGGAGCCTTCGTGCTGGGCATCGCCTGGTACCAGCTCTGGCAGCGTCGCACGGACGGCATCGACACCGTCGACGCCGGCGGCCGCGTCATCGTGGGCGAGAACCCGAGCATTCCCAGCCGCGATCGCGAAGACCACGCGGTCTGGATCCGCTCGCTGCGCATCGGAGCCGTGGTCGCGGTGCTCGCCTTCGGCGGGGTCGCCCTCACCGGCGACCTGCAGGCGAAGCTCATGTTCGACCAGCAGCCCATGAAGATGGCGGCGGCCGAGGCCGCCTGCCACGACGGCACGGCCTTCTCCCTCTTCGCGATCGGCGACGTCGGCGCACGGGACTGCTCGCAGGTGGTGAACGTGATCGAGGTGCCGGGCATCCTCTCGTTCCTCGCCCACGGCGACTTCGATACCAACATCAAGGGCGTCAACACCCTCGTGCCCGAGTACCAGGCCAAGTACGGAACGGTCGACGCGAACGGCAACGAGATCAACTACGTGCCGATCATGGCCGTGACCTATTGGGGCTTCCGCCTCATGATCACCTTCGGCGCACTCGCCGCGTTCGCCGCCGTCGTCGCCCTCTGGCTCACCCGCAAGGGCACGGTGCCGGCCTCGAAGTGGATCATGCGCCTTGCGATCCTCGGAATCCTGGCTCCGTTCGCCGCCAACTCGGCGGGCTGGATCTTCACGGAGATGGGCCGCCAGCCCTTCGTGGTCGCCCCCAACCCGAACCCGAGCGGGGTGGACGGTGTGTTCATGTTCACCGCCTCGGCCGTCTCTCCCGGAGTCACGGCGGGCGAGCTGCTGTTCTCGCTGATCTCGCTCGGTCTGGTCTACGGCGCGCTGATGGTCGTCGAGATCCGCCTGCTCGTGACGTACGTGCGCGGCGGAACGGCATCCGCGCTGCCCCCGGCCTCTGAGAAGCACGACGGGGAGAGCCCCGACGACACCGACAAGCCCGACGACGTTCTCGCCTTCGCGTACTAAGGACACTGATCATGGATACCCTGCCCACCATCTGGTTCGTCGCCATCGCCGCCCTCTGGATCGGCTACCTGCTGCTCGAGGGCTTCGACCTCGGCGTCGGCATGCACATGCTGCTCAGCACGAAGAACAACGTGCAGCGCCGCGTGATGCTCAACTCGATCGGTCCGGTCTGGGACGGCAACGAAGTCTGGTTGATCACGGCCGGCGCCGCGACCTTCGCCGCCTTCCCGTTCTGGTACGCCTCGCTGTTCTCGACCCTGTACATCCCGCTCACGCTGGTGCTGCTCGGCCTGATCTTCCGAGCCGTCGCGATCGAGTACCGCGGCAAGGGAGCGACCGCGCAGTGGCGCCGCCGCTGGGACCTGGCCCTCGGCCTCGGCTCCTTCGTCTCGGCCTTCGGCATCGGCGCGGCGCTCGCGCTCACCACCACCGGCCTGCCGATCAACGAGAACGGCGATCGCGTCGGCGGTCCCTTCGCCTGGCTGAACGGCTACGCGATCCTCGGCGGTCTCGCCGTCGTCGGCTTCTGCCTCGTGCACGCCGCGGCCTTCCTCGGCCTCAAGACGGAGGGGTCGGTGCGGGAGAACGCGCGCCGCTTCCTCGTGCGCTGGTCGCCGGTGGCCCTCCTGCCGATCGTGGGCTGGGTGCTCGCGGTGCAGTTCATCAACGGCAAGAGCTGGACCTGGGCGCTCATCGTGGTCGCGGTCGTCGCCGTCGTCTGGGCCTGGTTCAGCGCCCGGGCGGGACGCGAGGGTCGCGCCTTCACCGGAATCGCCGCGTTCCTGCTGTTCGGCGCCTCGTCGATCTTCGCGTCGTCGTTCCCGAACGTTCTGCCGTCGACCCTTGACCCCGCCTTCAGCCTCACCGTGTCCAACGCGTCGAGCGGTGACTATACGCTCGGTGTTATGACGATCGTCGCAGCCTTCGGCCTCCCCCTCGTCTTCCTCTACCAGGGCTGGACGTACTGGGTGTTCCGCAAGCGCGTGAGCGAGACGCACATCCCGGACGCCCACGTGGTGCGAGCCGCGGTACTCACCAGGGAATCATGAGGCGACTGGATGCCTCGCCGCGCACGTTGGGCGTACTGGGCCTCTTCGCCGCCCTCAGGGCGCTGGGCCTGGTCGCCGTCGCCGAGGCGATAGCGACGGGTGTCGTCGGGGTGATCGCGGGCGACGACGTCGGCGGATCCGTCCGCCTCGCGATCCTGGGCGGTGTGCTGCGCGCGGCCGCCTCCTGGGCCACCCAGGTCTACGCGACCCGCGCCGCACTCTCCGCGAAGAGCGACCTGCGCCTGCAGCTCACCGATCGGGTGCTCGCCGGCGGCTCGGGCAGCGTCGGCTCGCTGACCGCGATCGGCACGGTCGGCCTCGATGAGCTCGACAACTACTACCGCACGGTGCTCCCGGCCGTGATGTCGTCCGCCGTCGTGCCACTTCTGGTCGGGGTGCGCATCCTGAGCGCCGACTGGGTCAGCGCGATCATCGTTGTGCTCACCGTGCCGCTCGTGCCGGTCTTCCTCGCACTCGTCGGCATGCACACGCGGGACCGGGCGGATGCGGCATCCGCCACCCTCAGTCGCCTGAGCGACCACCTCGTCGAGTTGGCTCGTGGACTCCCGGTGCTCGTGGGGCTCGGTCGGGTCGCCGACCAGACCGCGGCGCTCGAGCGCATCTCGACGGAACACCGCAAGACCACGATGAACACGCTGCGGAGCGCCTTCCTCTCCTCGCTCGTGCTCGAGCTCATCTCGACGATCTCGGTCGCGATCGTCGCGGTCGCCGTCGGCGTGCGACTCGTGCACGGCGACATGCCGCTCGCCCTCGGCCTCGTCGCGCTGGTGCTCGCACCGGAGTGCTTCGCGCCGTTCCGCGACCTGGGTGCCGCCTTCCACTCCTCGCAGGACGGCCTCGCCGCCCAGCGCAGGGCACGCGAGGTCATCGACGCCCCAGTCGTGGCCTCGGCCGTGCGCGACGGCGAGTTCCTGCGTGTCGACGGCCTGACCGTGCGCTACCCGGACCGCGCCTCGGCGGCCGTCTCCGATGTCAGCTTCGAGGTTCGTGCGGGCGGCATCACGGCACTCGAGGGTCCGAGCGGAAGCGGCAAGACGACGGTGCTGCGCGTGCTCGCCGGCGAGCTCACCTCGTTCGACGGCCGCGTGGTCGGCATCGACCCCGCGCTCGTGGCCTGGGTTCCACAGCACCCGCACACGGTCGGCGAGACGGTGCGAAATGAGCTCGCGCTCTACGGTTCGGCCGTCGACCACGTGCTCGCCCAACTCGGCATGGCCCACCTCGCCGACGCCGACCCCGCGCGACTCAGCCCGGGCGAGCTGCGTCGCCTTGCCGTCGCCCGCGGGCTGCTGCGAGTGGATGACGGCGCCCGGCTCCTGCTGCTCGACGAGCCGACCGCTCACCTCGACGCCGCGAGCGCCGAGCTCGTGGAGAACGCGCTCCTCGCCCTGCGCGGCCGCGTGACCATGGTGATCGCCTCCCACGAGGCAGCGGTGGCGGGCCTCGCCGACACCCGGGTGCTGCTGGGCGACACGACCCTGCGCGCGTCCGAAGCGGTCGAGACCTCCCGTGTCGCGACCTCACCCGCTCGACCGCTCGCCGAGCTCGTCGAGACCGCACCGAGCGAAGCGACGGCCCTCCGCGAACTCCTCGCCTACCTCCGCCCGACCGGCTGGCGCTTCGCCGCGTCCATCCTGCTCGGCGCCGCGGCGGCCCTGTTCGCGATCTCGCTCACCGCCGTCTCGGGCTGGCTGATCGTGCGCGCGAGCGAGCAGCCGCCCATCATGTACCTGCTGGTCGCGATCGTCGGTGTGCGGTTCTTCGGGCTGGGTCGCTCGGGCCTCCGCTACTCCGAGCGCCTCCTCACGCACGACGCGGTGCTCGGTTCGCTCACCGATCTGAGGATGCGCCTCTGGGCCGGCCTTGCCGCCCGCGGCGTCGCATCGCGGGGTCTCGCGCGCGGCGGTGTCGCGCTCGACTACCTCGTCGCCTCGGCCGACCGGGTGCGCGACCTCGTGCCGCGCGTGCTGCTGCCCATCGCGGTGGCGGTGCTGTGTGCGGTCGCGGTGGTGATCGCCGTGCTCGCCCTGCACGCGCCCGCGCTGCCCGTGCTGCTGGCACTCCTCGTGGCCTGCCTCGTGGTGGCCCCCGCGATCGCCCTGCTCGCCGACCGCTCGGCGGCGCGCGGCCAGGCGCTCATCCGATCGACGGTCGTCCGGCGCTTCGCCGCGACCCTCGCCGCGGCGGGCGAGCTGCGCGCGAACGGGGTGTCGGCCCGGGCCCGCGACGATCTCACTGCCCTCGACGCGTCGGCGGCCGCTCGCGCCAGGCGTTCGTCCGGTGCCCTCGGCCTCGGCGGCGCGCTGACACTGCTCGCGTGCTGCACCGCCACCGGGGCGATGCTCGTCGTCACGTCGGGTGCGACCATCGAGCCGGGTATCGTCGCCGTGCTCGCGCTGCTGCCGATCGCCCTCGCCGAACCGATGCTCGCCCTCATCGATGCGGTACAGCAGGCTCCCGCGCTCGCCTCCGCGCTGCGCCGGGTCGCGGCCGTGACCGAGCTGCCGGAGCCCGTCTCCACCGGAACCGCCCCCGTCGACCGGATCACGACCCTCGAGCTGAGTTCGCTCAGTGCCGGGTGGGAGGGCGCGGAGCCCGCGTTCCACGACCTGGCCGCGGCCGCCGCCCCGGGTGACTGGATCATCGTGGACGGGCCGTCGGGATCGGGAAAGTCCACTCTGCTGGCGACGATTCTCGGGTACCTGGCCCCGGCATCCGGTTCGTTACTGATCAATGGTGAGGATGCGCGAGGGCTCGACCCTCTCGCCCTGCGCGCCCGCATGGCCTGGTGCCCTCAGGAGGGCCACCTGTTCGACTCGACGCTGCGCGCCAACCTGCTGCTGGCCCGGGCCCGGTCCGATCGGCCGACGGATGCCGAGCTGTTGGACGCCCTCGACCGGGTCGGCCTCGGGCCGCTCATGGCCGGCCTGCCGCAGGGACTGGATACCCGACTCGGAGCGGAGGGCGCTTCACTCTCGGGCGGCCAGCGGCAGCGTGTCGCCGTCGCGCGCACCCTGCTCACCCGCGCGGATGTGGTGCTGCTCGACGAGCCGACCGCCCATCTGGACGCGGATGCCGCCGCCGCGCTGATGTCCGACCTGCGCTCAGCCCTCGACGATCGCATCGTGCTGATGGTCACGCACCACGCCGCCGACACCCTCGACACCGACGTGCGCGTGCACCTGGGGCGGGAAGTCTCGCTCCGCTGATCAGGGAGCCGGAGCGTCCTGGATCTCCTTGCGGAAGGTGAGATAGGTGAAGGAGAAGAACCTGTCCTCCGCGGGGAGCGGCTGGACCGAGAACAGCTCCCAGCCGGCCTGCGTCCACTGGTTGACGACGCCGGTCGCCTCCGTGATGGGAGTGATGATCCCCGCGTCATCGACGGGCTCATTGACACGGACGATGTGATAGGTGTGCATTCGTCAAATCTACTGCGGTGGGCTCGCATGGACGATCGCCGCCGCGCGGCGCTGACCCCCGTGCCCCTTCCCATATGAAGGACCGATTTCCGCTAACTCCCGAGTCTTCGGGGCGGTTCGCGACGCGGGCTCCGCTTTATCCTGCATTCGGGAACAAAGTGCTGGCGGTCGAGCCGGACTAC
>Ga0247736_10000160_pt1 | contig 25537 bp, 20 predicted proteins | sample UWRJL193509B2_FD_180935 | JGI IMG/M metagenome (GOLD analysis project Ga0247736, IMG submission 180935) | Plant litter microbial communities from Arlington Agricultural Research Station in Wisconsin, United States - UWRJ-L193-509B-2 | ecosystem: Environmental > Terrestrial > Plant litter >...
AGGATTTGAACGTGGCGTGCGGCCAATCGGGCTTTGATCGACATCGACTACTTTGTCAAAAAACGCCAATCCGTCAATTTCACCAAACGCTGCTGGTTCGGTGTTGCTGCCATATAAATGCTGCGCAACCACGCGGTACAACGTGTCATTAATCAGTGTGGATTTACCAGAGCCTGATACACCCGTGACGCATGTGAGCAAACCAACAGGAATTTCAACCGATACATCGCGCAGATTATTGCCAGTCGCGTTTGAAAGTTTTAGCCAGCGCGAAGGATTCGGTTTAGTGCGGGCTTTGTTGTATTCAATTTGTTTTTTGCCACTTAAATACTGACCAGTTAACGACTTTGGATTGGCTAAAATTTCAGCTGGCGTTCCTTCAGCCACAATCTGTCCACCATGTTCGCCAGCACCAGGGCCAATATCTACGACATAATCAGCAGCTAAAATCGCATCATGGTCGTGTTCCACCACAATCACACTATTACCGATATCGCGCAGGCGCATTAACGTTTCCAGCAGTCTGTCATTATCGCGCTGATGCAAGCCGATACTCGGCTCATCCAATACATACATCACACCTGTTAAGCCACTACCAATTTGACTGGCTAGACGAATGCGTTGCGCTTCGCCGCCAGATAATGTTTCGGCGGAGCGCGAAAGTGATAGATATTCCAGACCAACATTGGTTAAGAATTTAAGGCGATTCTCAATTTCCTTGACGATTTTATCGGCAATCGCCAGTTTCGCGCCTTCCAGTTGCAGCGATTCAAAAAAGTTTAACGCGACTTTTAACGGCACTTCGCAGACTTGATGGATGTTCTGTCCGCCTACTTTTACATGTCGCGCTTCACGGCGTAAGCGTGTGCCGCTACATTCTGGGCAAGCTTGATTGTTCAAATATTTAGATAATTCTTCGCGCACTGCGGTCGATTCGCTTTCGCGATAACGGCGCTGCAAGTTATTTAAAATGCCTTCAAAAGAATGTGTTTTGCCAAAAAATGTGCCACGCTCATTTAGGTATTTAAACGCGATGACTTCACGTCCAGAACCGTTTAGCAATACATCTTGAATGGTGATTGGCAGCTCTTCAAACGCCGTTTCTAAATCGAAACTATAATGCGCGGCCAAGCTTTGCAACATTTGAAAATAGAATTGATTGCGTTTATCCCAGCCTTTGATTGCGCCACTGGCAAGTGAAAGTGTAGGAAATGCCACCACGCGTTTAGGATCAAAAAAGCTGATATTGCCTAAACCATCACATTTTGGGCATGCGCCCATTGGGTTGTTAAATGAGAATAAGCGCGGCTCTAATTCGGCTAGTGAGTAATCACACACAGGACATGAAAACTTAGCTGAAAATAGATGTTCTTTATCAGTATCCATTTCAACTGCAATCGCTTTGCCTTCTGCTAAGCGCAAAGCGGTTTCAAATGATTCGGCGATACGTTGTTTTAAATCTGCTTTGACTTTAATGCGGTCAATCACCACGTCTACTGAGTGCTTCACCGTTTTGGTTAACTTCGGTAAATCATCCATTTCATAAATCTTGCCATCTACACGCAAACGCACAAATCCTTGCGCTTTTAATTGCTCGAATAGATCAACTTGCTCACCTTTTCGATTCGCAACCACTGGTGCCAATATCATCAACTTGGTTTCTTCTGGCAGTTGCAAAACGCTGTCTACCATTTGTGAAACCGTTTGTGCTTCTAATTTGATGTGATGATCAGGACATTCCGGATCGCCAGCACGTGCGTACAAAAGGCGCAGATAATCGTGAATCTCAGTCACCGTGCCAACCGTTGAACGCGGGTTATGCGAAGTGGATTTTTGCTCAATCGAAATCGCAGGCGACAAGCCTTCAATCAGGTCGACATCCGGTTTATCCATACGTGCCAAAAACTGGCGAGCATAGGCTGAAAGCGATTCAACATAGCGCCGCTGGCCTTCTGCATACAGCGTATCGAACGCCAAACTGGATTTTCCTGAGCCAGAAAGCCCGGTAATTACTACCAGTTTGTTACGCGGAATATCCAGCGAAACGTTTTTAAGATTGTGGGTGCGCGCACCGCGTATTTTGATATATTCCATCTAGCTTTATCGAAAATTAAGGCAACCTGTTAATATACGCAATTATTGCGTTTTCAGCTAAATTTTCTGTCATAAATATCTGTAATTAAATAGGGTTTCATGCAATTTTCCGACAAAATGACGCGAATTGAATTGCGTTCTACCATCAGCTTGGCCTCAATTTATGGTTTACGCATGTTGGGTATGTTCTTAATTTTACCCATTTTTGCGATTTATGCCGAAACGTTAAAAGGCGGCAGCAACCATACGCTGATTGGCTTGGCGCTTGGTGCATACGGCTTAACGCAAGTTTTATTGCAACTGCCTTTCGGCATCGCTTCAGACAAATTCGGCCGCAAAAAACTCATTTATATCGGCTTGATTTTATTTATTATCGGTAGTGTGATTGCCGCATTAGCGACCGACATTTATATGGTGATTTTTGGCCGCGCGATTCAAGGTGCAGGCGCAGTTTCTGCCGTTGTCACCGCATTAGTCGCCGATTTAACGCGCGAAGAGCATCGCACCAAAGCCATGGCGATGATTGGCGGTACGATTGGCATTACATTCGCGCTATCACTTGTCGCTGGGCCTTTGCTCAACCAATGGATTGGCGTTTCAGGCATTTTTTGGATGACTGCGATTCTATCTTTCTTGGCTATTTTAGTGGTTAAGTATTACGTACCAGATCCAGTTGCGAGTCATTTTCATTCAGACGCGCAAACTGCTCCAAATAAAATGAAAGCTGTGCTCAAAGACAAACAATTATTGCGTTTAAATTTTGGTACTTTTTCATTGCATGCGGCGCAAATGGCCATGTTTATTGTGGTGCCTTTTGCGTTAACTGAAACCAGCGGCATGAATGTCAATGCACACTGGAAAATCTATTTACCCGTACTAGCGGCTTCATTTGTATTGATGTTGCCAGCCATTATCATTGGTGAAAAACGCGCGAAATTGAAACTAGTTTTTATCGGCGCGGTGGCATTGATGTTAGTGGCGCAACTAATGTTTGCTAACACTATCCATCATTTCTGGGGCGTGGTTGTTTCGTTGCTGATTTACTTTACTGCTTTTAATATTCTAGAAGCTTCATTGCCGTCATTGATTTCGAAAATGGCACCCGCCGCATCCAAAGGTACCGCGATGGGTATTCACAGTACAGCGCAATCATTTGGCGTATTTTTAGGCGCAGTTGTCGGCGGTTATCTGTCGCATCGTTTTGATTATTCTGCGGTATTTATTTTCTGTTCCGTGCTTATTGCAATCTGGTTAGTGTTAACTTTTGGCATGAAAACGCCCCCGGCGGTACGCACAAAGATGTATCATTTGAACTCATTTGATGAACCGCAAGCATTGGGTTTAGCTAACAAAGTTGCGCAGATGGACGGTGTGTACGAAGCAGTCGCAATCGCCCAAGAGAATATGTTGATTGTGAAAGTGAACAATCAGCAAAGTGTTGAGCGCCAAACGTTAATAGAGCAGAATATTTTAAAATTGATAGGGAGCAGATAATGGCATCAGTCAACAAAGTGATTTTAGTGGGTAATTTAGGCCGTGATCCAGAAGTGCGCTACATGCCAAACGGCGAAGCGGTGGCCAACTTTAGTATCGCCACAACCGAAAACTGGAAAGATAAATCCGGCGTTAAGCAGGAAAAAACAGAATGGCACAATATTGTGATGTATCGCAAATTAGCCGAAATCGCCGGCGAATACCTTAAAAAAGGTCGCCCAGTTTATGTAGAAGGCCGTTTGCAAACGCGCAAATGGGAAAAAGATGGCGTCACCCGTTACAGCACGGAAATCATTGCAGATAGCATGCAAATGTTAGGCGGCAGAGATGGTGGCGGTAATGCGAGTTACGATGGTATGGACCAAGGTGGTGGGCAAGATGAGTTCAATCAGGCGCCAGCCCGTTCTTCAGCACCAGCCAAGCCTTCAGCGCCAGCAAACAAACCTGCTGCATCGCAAAGTGGCGGCGGAAATTTTGATGATTTTGAGGACGATATCCCTTTTTAGAAATTGACTCGAATTGAGTGTTAAGTAGCCCCATTCACTTTATGAGTAATGGGGTTTTTCTTTTAGGTTAGAAAGTAATAATAAATTTTGAACTGAATTACTTTTAAGCAGTAAAAGTTTTGTAGGACTGGTTTGATATTTCGAAACCACATATACCGTTAAAAACTAAAATCATGAGATAGTCGCATATTAGATAGTTATTTTATAAATGAATCAGGGAAGTAAATGGCTAAAGAAAAAGCGGAAAATAAGAAGATAGCTAAAACAGAACCATTAGAAAAACAGCTTTGGAAAGCGGCAGATAAATTGCGCAAGAACATAGATGCTGCTGAATACAAGCACATCGTTTTAGGCTTAATTTTTCTTAAATACATTTCAGATTCTTTTGAGCAGCATTTTAATAAGCTAAAAGAAGACCAGTATTCTGACCCAGAAGACAAAGACGAATATTCCGCTGAGAATGTATTCTTTGTGCCACAAGATGCACGGTGGAGTTATCTGCAAGCCAACGCACGCCAGCCAGAGATTGGCAAAATGGTCGATGCCGCTATGGATGCGATTGAAAAAGAAAACGCCTCGCTTAAAGGCGTTTTACCAAAAGTTTTTGCGCGAGATAACTTAGACCCATCAAGCCTTGGTCAGCTGATTGATTTAGTCAGCAACATTGCGTTGGGCGATGCAAAATCGCGCAGTGCTGATGTGCTTGGACACGTGTTCGAACTTTCTAGGCGAGTTTGCGCTGGCTGAGGGCAAACAAGGTGGTCAATTCTATACGCCGCGCAGTGTGGTGGAATTATTGGTTGAAATGCTAGAACCCTACAATGGACGAGTGTTTGACCCCTGTTGCGGAAGTGGTGGTATGTTTGTGCAAAGTGAAAAGTTTGTGGCAGACCATCAAGGCCGCGTGAATGATATTTCTATTTATGGGCAAGAGAGTAATCAAACCACTTGGCGATTAGCAAAAATGAATTTAGCCATTCGCGGTATTGAAGCCAGCCAAGTGAAATGGAACAACGAAGGCAGCTTTTTAAATGATGTGCATAAAGATGTAAAAGCCGATTACATTATTGCCAACCCACCATTTAATGTCAGCGATTGGTCTGGTGAGTTATTGCGCACCGATGGCCGCTGGCAATTTGGCGTACCGCCCGCAGGTAATGCCAACTTTGCATGGTTGCAACACTTTATCTACCACCTTTCACCGCAAGGCCAAGCAGGTGTGGTGCTGGCTAAAGGCGCACTCACCAGCAAAACCAGTGGCGAAGGTGAAATCCGCAAAGCGCTGATTGAGCAAGGCAACGTGATTGATTGTATCGTCAACCTACCTGCCAAACTTTTCCTTAATACGCAAATTCCCGCAGCTTTATGGTTTATGAGCCGTAATAGAGGCGCTAATAATCAAAATACAACCAGATTTAGAAACCGCAGCAATGAGATTTTGTTTATTGATGCCCGCAACTTAGGTCACCTGATTAACCGCCGCACCAAAGAATTTGCGCCGTCCGATATTAAACAAATCACCGACACTTATCACAACTGGCGCAATGCCGATGGAAACTACCAAGATATTGCAGGCTTTTGTGCATCGGTGAGTTTAGAACGCGTAAAAGAGCTGGATTATGTACTCACTCCAGGCCGATACGTAGGCCTGCCTGACGATGAAGATGACTTTAACTTTGCTGAGCGCTTTAATGCATTGAAAGCAGAATTTGAAGCGCAGTTGGTTGAAGAAGAAAAACTTAATAATGCGATTGCTGAGAATTTGGCGAGGGTGAAGCTGTGAGTGAATGGCAGGAAACAGAGTTTGGTTTAATTCCTGATACATGGGCGATTAAAACCGTTGGGCAATTAGTTGAAGAAAATATTCTTGAAAAACCACTTGACGGTAATCACGGCGAAATTCATCCGAAAGGAACTGATTTTGTATCTTCAGGAATTCCTTTTGTCATGGCAACTGATGTAATAAATGGGAAAGTTGATTTAGTTAATTGCAAATTCATATCCATTGAACAAGCAAACTCGTTGAGCAAGGGCTTTTCAATTACTGGTGACGTATTGTTAACTCACAAAGCATCACTTGGTAGAACAGCTATTGTCGGGCAACTCAAAACTCCTTACATAATGCTAACCCCACAAGTAACTTATTACCGGGTCAAAAATTTCGATAAATTAAATAACAAATTTTTAAAGCACTTCTTCAACTCCCCTGTCTTCCAAGATACGTTAGTAAATCATGGTGATAGTGGCTCTACTAGAGCTTATATTGGCATTACGGCTCAGCGTGATTTGCCAGTTATTCTTCCAAAAATTGAAGAACAAAAAGCCATCGCCTCAGTGCTCAGTAGCTTAGAGGACAAAATCGACCTGCTCCACCGCCAAAACACCACCCTAGAACGCATGGCCGAAACGCTGTTTAGACAGTTGTTTGTAGAAGAAGCGCAGGAGGATTGGGAGGAAGTCACACTTGAGGATGTTGCAACAGTTCAAAATGGCTATGCTTTTAGTAGTGGCGATTATGTAGAGTATCAAGAAGGCTTCTTGGAAGTTTTTAAAATGGGTCATATTCAACCTGGTGGCGGACTTAGATTTAACCCAAAAGCCGACTTCGTGCCAAGAGCTGAAAAGCTTAAAAGATGGACTTTAAATAAAAATGATATCGTAATGGCAATGACCGATATGAAAGACAATATGGGTATATTGGGCCATCCAGCATTAATCGATGTTTCAAATAAGTACGCTTTAAACCAACGCGTAGCTAGAATTTATTTGGAGCCTACTGGAAAACTGAAAAGTATTTATTTATTGTATTTGCAGTTGAATACAGAAGAGGCCATTAGCTTGTTACAAAGTAAAGCCAATAGTGGTGTTCAAGTAAATTTAACAACAGAAGCCATTAAATCCATTCCTGTTTCATTACCACCGGAATCTGTTCAAGATAAGGTGTTAAGTAATATTGAGCCAATTTTCGATAAATTGTCATCAAATAGATTGGCTGTTAAAACCCTAGAAAAACTCCGCGATAACTTGCTCCCCAAGCTGATGAGTGCTGAGGTAAGAGTTATATGACTGACACAAGAAGAAAAGTTGATCTTTATATACTTTCCCTAGGACTGCTTTTTGTCTTTATTTTGATAATGACAGTTCAGTTTCCAGAGGGTGTTATAGATTTAAAGCACTTCTCTTCTTGGAGGCGCTTTTTTAGCGTTAATATTTTTCCATCCATTATATTTCTATGTTTTTGTTATGCAGTTTTCGCATATTTCAGATTTGATTTTGATTTAAAAGGTGCGACCGACATACCGTTTGAGGTGACAAAAATTGAAAGTATTAATTACGAACACTTAACTTTTCTTGCAACATATGTCATCCCGCTTATTAGTTTTGAGTTTTCTAGCACAAGGCAGTTGGCAGTTTTTGTTTTGCTTTTACTGGTGATGTGTGTCATCTATATCAAAACAGATTTGTTCTACGCCAACCCATCACTGGCTTTACTAGGGTTTCAAATTTACAGGGCAAATGGCGCTTTTAAAGTAGGCAATAGAGAAAATATTATTCTTATTTCTAAGTGCAAAATAGTTGAAAATCAAAAGCTAAGTTACATCAAATTAGATGACCGTATTTACTATGTTAAGGGAGTGGTTTGATGAATATAGAAGAATTAAAAGCGTCACTTTCGTATTTTTATGATCATCAAGATCAAATAGGTGTGGCTGTCTATGCCATTTCTAGGCTTGCTGATCAAACAGATCCTAAAAAACTAGACATTGAGGCTGACGCGCAGGAAGGCTTAAAAAAGCTATTTTTAAAAAGCGTTAAAGACTCAATAATTGATGCTGAAGAATTGTCAGTGATGAATCTCTCAACATCGGATGAACGAAAAAATGTAATTTATGCTTATGACATAGAAATTCCACAGGAGCTAAATGCAATTGATACAGTTTTGCAAAATGACAATTTGCCAACTTATAACCTAAATGATCAAAAAATAGGCAATATAAAAGCCTTGTTAATAGAAATAGGTGATAACCATAAACAAGTAGTTTTATATAAAACTCTTGCGCCAATACATGTTTTTAGTCAGTCAAGTTTTTGCTTAATACAACATGAAACTAGGTTAGAAAAAGTCGATAAAGATATTCTGAGAATAAGTCCAAGTTTTCAGATGATGAAAATTGATGGTGAGCTTTTAGTAAATGATCTCTTAACGCTAGAAAGAAGTTTTGGTTTTCATGAGATTATTAAGAAAGAAGCAGTTTTAGGAATTTCTGCTATTGAAGCAAAGCTGGTAATTGAAAATATTGATGTTTTAAAAGAGCTTTTAGAAGATATGAAATACGCTAGGCGATTTGTAAAAGTTGCTAAAGGCTCACCAGTTTTAATCAAAAATATTCCCAATGCCAGCATTATTAGCTTTTGCAAAACTTTCCCAAGTTTAATAGGGAGAATTAGGTTTAATGAAGCAGGAGATAAAATAGTTTTAGATACAAATGTTTCCAAAGATTTATTTATTAAATTGCTTATGGATAACTTTTTAACATCTGACCTTACAAAATTTCATTACGAAAGTGTTGCTAAGGATAGTTTGGGTGAAGCTGTTGCCCTAGCGTAAAGTAACGCGTATATGAAAATCATGTCAGATGATGGAAAAATATAACCATGACCGATGATATCAATAATCAACAAATTGTCATTTATCAAACCGAGAGTGGTGAAACTCAGATAGATGTACGGCTTGAGCAAGAGACTGTTTGGTTGAGCCAAGCACAGATGGTTGAGCTATTTGGTCGAGATCAATCGGTTATTTCGCGCCATATTCGTAATGCGACAACTGAAGGTGAAGTCAATGAAAAAAGCAATATGCAAAAAATGCATATTGCAAGACCTTTCAATCCTTAATTAACGGCAACAACTAATGGCTAAATTAACTGAATCAGAAATCGAAACCCTAGCCATTGAGCGCTTGCAGGCACTTGGTTTTAATTACATTTACGGGCCAGATATTGCCCCTGATAGCGCAAACCCAGAACGTGAAAACTTTGCAGAAGTGTTGCTGTTGAATCGCTTACGTAATTCTGCGGCGCGTATTAATCCAACCCTACCATTCGCCGCGTTAGATGAAGCGATTAAAATCGTACAGCGTATTAGCTCGCCTGAGTTATTAGCCAACAATGAGGCGTTTCATCGCTTACTCACAGAAGGCGTCAATGTGAGCTATCAAAAAGATGGCAATACGCGTGGTGATTTAGTGTGGTTGGCCGATTTTTCCAACGTTGAAAATAACGAGTTTGTAGTCGTTAACCAGTTCACCATTATTGAAAATAACCAAAATAAACGGCCTGATTTGATTGTGTTTGTGAATGGCTTGCCTTTGGTTGTGATTGAGCTTAAAAACGCAGCGGATGAAAATACCACGCTCATTTCAGCGTATCGGCAATTAGAGACTTATAAGCAAGCGATACCAAGCTTATTTAATTACAACGGTTTTGTTGTTATTTCAGATGGATTAGATGCTAAAGCCGGCAGTATTTCAGCAGGATTAAGCCGCTTTATGGCTTGGAAAAGCGCCGATGGCAAAACGGAAGCATCTAAACTGATTGGTCAGCTTGAAACGTTGATTGACGGCATGCTGAATAAAACAACGTTATTAGATTTAATTCGCCACTTTGTTGTTTTTGAAAAAACCTCTAAAGAAGATGCTATTACTAAACAAATTAGTATGAGCACTGTTAAAAAATTGGCGGCTTATCATCAATATTACGCGGTAAATGCCGCTGTGATTTCTACTTTGCGCGCGACAGGAGAAGCAACAGGTGTGGCGCAAAATCCCGCCAATTATGGTTTAAGCGATGTTCGCACGCAGCCGAAAGGCGACCGCAAAGCTGGCGTTGTATGGCACACGCAAGGTAGCGGAAAATCGCTCAGCATGGTTTTTTACACAGGCAAAATTGTATTAGCTTTGAATAACCCTACAATTTTGGTGATTACAGATAGAAATGATCTAGATGACCAATTGTTTGATACTTTTGCGGCATCCAGCCAATTATTGCGCCAAGAACCCAAACAGGTGGAAGATCGGCAGCAACTTAAAGCGCTTTTAAAAGTAGCTTCGGGCGGCGTGATATTTATCACGATTCAAAAGTTTCAGCCAGAAGAAGGTAATGTATATGAGACATTATCTGAGCGTAGAAATATTGTCGTAATTGCTGACGAGGCACATCGAACCCAATATGGATTTAAAGCTAAAACAGTAGCTGATAAAAATGCCGATGGTGCCGTGATCGGACAGAAAATCGTTTATGGCTTTGCCAAATATATGCGCGATGCTTTGCCGAATGCGACCTATTTGGGCTTTACTGGCACTCCGATTGAGAGCACGGATGTGAATACACCTGTCGTATTTGGCAATTATGTTGATGTATACGATATTGCCCAAGCCGTTGAAGATGGCGCAACCGTAAGAATTTATTACGAAAGCCGATTGGCTAAAGTGCAGTTATCTGATGAAGGCAAAAAGCTAGTTGCCGAATTAGATGAAGAGTTAGATCAAGACGAATTGTCAGAAACGCAAAAAGCTAAAACGCGCTGGACGCAAATTGAAGCGTTAATCGGTAGTGAGAAGCGCATTCAAAATATTGCACAAGACATTGTGAAGCATTTTGAGCAGCGCCAAGAAGTATTTGCAGGTAAGGGCATGATTGTAAGCATGTCGCGTCGCATTGCCGCTGCCCTGTATGAGGAAATCATCAAACTTAAACCTGAGTGGCATTCAGATGATTTAACCAAAGGTGTTATCAAAGTGGTGATGACGGCAGCATCTAGTGATGGCCCTCAACTGGCTAAGCACCACACGACCAAGCAACAACGTCGCAATCTTGCTGAACGCATGAAAGACGCTGACGATGAGTTAAAACTCGTTATTGTGCGCGATATGTGGTTAACAGGCTTTGATGCGCCAAGTATGCATACGCTTTATATTGATAAGCCGATGAAAGGACATAACCTGATGCAGGCAATTGCACGCGTGAACCGTGTGTATAAAGATAAGCCTGGCGGTTTAGTGGTGGATTACTTAGGCATTGCGGCAGATTTAAAACAAGCACTTTCATTCTATTCAGACGCTGGCGGCAAGGGCGACCCCGCTGAAACGCAGGAGCAAGCCGTCAACTTAATGCTAGAGAAACTTGAAGTGGTCGCAAATATGTATCATGGCTTTGCATATAAAGATTACTTTGCTGCTAATACCTCTCAAAAATTATCACTCATTTTGGCGGCTGAAGAGCATATTCTAAATATTGATAATGGCAAAAAACGCTATATCCATGAAGTGACGTTGCTTTCACAAACTTTTGCAATTGCTATTCCACATGAAAAAGCCATGGATGTGAAAGATGAAGTGGCGTTTTTTCAAGCAGTAAAGGCACGGCTTGCTAAATTTGATAGTGCTGGCGAAAGTACGACTAACGAAGAAATTGAAACGACGATTCGCCAAGTCATCGATAAAGCATTAGTTTCTGAACAAGTGATTGATATATTTGATGCCGCAGGCATTAAAAAACCTGATATCTCCATTTTAAGTGATGAGTTTTTAATGGAACTAAAAAATCATGAGCACAAAAATATTGCGTTAGAAGTGCTCAAAAAGCTATTGAATGAAGAAATTAAAATACGTGAACAGCGAAATGTAGTACAAGGCCGTAGTTTGATGGAGATGCTAAAAAACTCTATTAAGCGATATCAAAACAAAATCATTACCGCTGCTGAATTGATGGATGAACTCATTAAAGTGAGCAAGGAAATCGTACATGGTGACAGCGAACCAGAACGCTTAAAACTTAACTCGCTGGAATTTGCTTTTTATACGGCTGTGGCTAATAACAACAGTGCTAAAGAGTTAATGCAACAAGAAAAACTGCGTGAACTGGCCATTGTGCTTTTACAACGGGTTAGAGAAAATGCCACCATTGACTGGACAATTAAAGAAAGCGTTAAAGCTAAATTAAAAGTGATTGTAAAGCGCACATTAAGGCAGTTTGGTTATCCGCCCGATATGGAATTATTAGCCACTGAAACCGTGCTTAAACAAGCGAAGCTGATTGCAAATGAACTGATGAATTCTTAATTGTTTTTAACAAGTCTAATAAATTTAAACCCCATTAACTTCAGCAATTAATGGGATTTTCTTTAATTAAATTAAGTCAACTTATACAAACTTAACTTATTCCATAATGAGCGTTCACTAATCTCTAGCAATTTAGCTGCTTTGGATTTATTGCCATGCGTCTCAACCAACGCTTTGATAATTAAATCTCTTTCAATGGCAGCAGTGCTATTTGGGATAGAAAATTTTGATTCTGAATTAACATCATTTCTAGCTGAAATATTTTGCGAAACCACATGCATTGATATATCTGAAGGTAAATCAGATAACGTGATTGTTTTGGACTGACAGATAATGGAAGCGCGAGCTAGTACGTTTTGTAGTTCTCTCACGTTGCCTGGCCAAGCGTATTGATTCAGTGCTTCTATTGCATCTGCTTCTATCGTTACCAGATGCTGTTTTGCGAAACATTGCGCAAGTATGTCGATATCGCTGGAGCGTTCTTTTAAAGCGGGCGCGTGCAGCGCAAAAACATTTAGTCGATAATATAAATCTTCTCTTAAACGACCTTGCTTGATCGCTTCTAACGGATTGCGATTGCTGGCGGCAATCACTCTTAAATTCAGCTTGATTTGACGATTGCCGCCAAGTTTTTCAATCACGCCTTCTTGTAATGCCCGCAATAATTTGGCTTGCAGATGTATCGGCATTTCTGTGATTTCATCCAAAAATAACGTACCGCCGTCGGCAAGTTCAAATTTTCCGATACGTTCTTTAATTGCGCCTGTAAACGCGCCTTTTTCATGCCCGAACAATTCTGATTCCAACATCTCTGCGGGAATCGCTGCACAGTTAACAGCTACAAACAGATTTTTATGCACTAGCGATTGCTGATGCAAAGATTTGGCGATCAACTCTTTGCCTGTGCCTGTTTCGCCTGTAATTAGCACTGTTGCATTAGTCGGCGCAACTTGAGCAATCTGCTGTTTCAGTTGTTGCATCACAACGCTATTACCAATCAGCAATTCAACCGATTGTTTTTCTTCTTTTAAATAAGCATTCTCAACCGCCATGCGTTGAATAGACAGCGCTTTAGCAATGGCTACTTCCATCGTTTCAAGATCAAAAGGTCGCAAGATATAATCTTCAGCGCCCAGTTTCATTGCTTCGACCGCAGTTTTAATTTCGCCTTGCGCAGTCACCATAATAAAAGGTAAGTGTTCATATTCAAGACGGATGGCTTTTAATAATTCCAAGCCATTCATAATCGGCATGTGCAAATCGCTGATAACTAAATCAATCTGCTGTGTTTTGATGATATTGAGCGCTTCTCTTCCATCTGAAGCAACCACAGGTATGAAACCGGCTTGACGCAAGCTAATCTCCAACAAGCGTCGCATATTCGGTTCATCATCTACCGCCAAAATACGTTTTAACAAGGTTTGTTTTAAATGGTCCAATGTTTATATCCGTTTTTTAGGTATGGTGATTGTAAAAAGTGCGCCTTGATTCGCGTTGGGTTCATAACGGATTTCTCCCCTGTGACTTTGTACGATTTGTTTGACGATTGCCAGCCCTAAGCCGATACCGCCAACGCGTTGTGTAAAAAACGGTTCAAATATATTGGGCTGATTTTCTGCAGAAATGCCTGGGCCATCGTCTGCAATTTGTAAAATAATATCTTGCTTAGATTCTTTAAGCAGTATTTCAATATGACCATTTTTTGGCAAAATTTGTATAGCATTCATGATCAAATTCATCAATACCTGTGTCATTTGGTCAATATCCAACTCTGCAAATATTGCATTTTTCTCTTCATAAGACAATTGCACTGTTTTAGCCTTTGCCTGAGAAGACAAAAGCGCGATACAGTTTTTGACGATTTGGTTTACATCATGCTCGGCATAAATGGGTTGCCTTGGCCGCGCCGCATCAATCAGCGTGCTAACCAGCTTATTCAGGCGCTCAGTTTCGCTGAAAATAAATCCGAGTATTTCCATGGCATCTGGCGATAGGTTTTTTTCCCTTTGTAATAACTCGGCGGACGACCTTAAAATGCCGAGCGGCGTGCGAATCTCATGACTCAAGGCTGCGGCCATTTCGCCTGCAACGGCGAGTTTGGCTGCGCGTGTTAAATCGACTTCATATTTAGCTAAATCTTTCGTCATGGTGGCAAATGCATGGCTCAGTGCGCGCACTTCCGTTGGGCCAGAGTTGGGTAATTGAATATTCTTTTGTTTAGTAAAATCCAAAACAAAATTGGTGAGTTGTAATAATGGATCCGTAAGCGTTTTTGCGATTGGTGTGACTAATATTGCGGAAAATAAAAGCGATGTAATCAATAGCGCTAAGAAAATCCAGCCTAATCTATCCGCAGGGGCAACGGCGACAGAATGTAATTTTTCGATACTCACTTTCCAATTCAATTGCAATGGATTTTGCAGTACATCACTGAGGACGCGAATGCTGTGCCCGCTATCCACACCTTCCCAATTTAAGGTTTTAGCAATTGCCGTATTATCACTTGTCAGCAATACGGCAGCCGTTTGACCTTTTGCGCTAGTGTTTAAAATGTTAAAAATATTTTGCCAGTTGAATTCCGCGATCACTACGAACGGCTCAACATTTCCATTGGCATCTAATATGGTGGCAGAAAGTGGCAACACGCCTGCATTTAATTCACCAACTTGGACTTTTTTTATCGACTGGTTAAGATCAAACCAATGTCGATATTCTGGCGCTATTTGACCAATCTGTGCCGAATTGCTCGATGCTACGATGTATCTTTGCGCATCAATTACGTAGATATTGCGGTAAATATCGCCATAACTGATATCAAGTTCTGTTAAAAATACCGACAAACGTTTATCCACGTCGCCGATTTTTGCTTCTTGCATAATGCTCAATTTGCTCCAGGAGTGTACATTTTGTACGCGTTCATACATCATGCGAGCAATATCATTTGCAATCGCCTGGCTAAGTGTTTGCATGTCGTGGGAGATTTCTTTTTTCAACGCCTGCCGGGCTTGAAAAAAGCTCAAAGAGCTGACTAAAATCGCTGGCAGTAAACCTGCTAATAGAAAAGCAACGAGTAAAAGTTGCTTAATGGTCAGTTGCTTAGGCATTGGATACGTTGGGTGAGAAAATATTCATATTTTTGTATAAAGTTATTTTAAACGCACATTCTAATTTACTTTTTCAAGTAAGCATTTTAGACGCACATTTTAGGTTTAGTGATGAAAGATATCGATACAAAAAACTTAGTATTGCACATATTCTTTGGTGTAGTCAGCATGTTTGCCATGTGTCTGCCAGTAATTGCTGAAGAATCTTCAGATGCCGATTTTTTAAGTGGTTTTAATTTAGGTGGATATTCCAGTGCAGGCATTACTACTTCTCGTACAGAAGATACCGAAGCAGCAATTAACGAAATCAGCCTGTTATTAACGTGGAACGGCGACAGCCGCTGGAGTTTTTTCGGCGAGCTAGAATTGGAAGATCCCCTCAGTTGGAATGATGAGCGTAAATTCAACACCAAAGAATCACATATCGATTTAGAGCGTTTGTATCTTGATTACAATCTATCAGAAAACACCAATATTAGGATCGGCCGATTCTTAACACCAAATAGTCGCTGGAATTTATTGCATGCCAGCCCATTGGTTTGGACCAGTACGCGGCCTTTAGCTACTTATCGCTTATTTCCGATGGCGACCAATGGCTTGATGCTGCATGGCAGCTTGCCTGTCGATGATTATGCCGTTGACTATATGCTGTTCGGCGAGGTGGTGGAAGATCAAAAAGATGACAGGTCGGATTTAACTTTTGAGCACGTTTATGGCGCCCGCATTGCGTTAAGTAAACAATGGAATCTGGGCATTTCTGCGCTGTCTTTTCGAGAGAAAAACATAGTTGCTTTAAACGGTCAAAGTAAAAACTATCACATGCTCGGCATAGATTTCATCACCCATTTTCATGACATAGAATTCAGTGGTGAAGGTTTTGCGCGTTTTGCACCGAATGGCGATGATAGTGGCAGTGGCGCTTATTTACAGACGGCGGTTCCACTGAATGCACTGGGTTTGAAAGACTGGTTTTGGCTGACCAGAATCGAAACACTGCAACGCCCAGTTGAAGGCAATTCTGAACGTTGGCTGACTGGCGCCACTTGGCGTGTAAAGCCCACACAATTACTCAAGCTTGAGTTTGCAGGCGGCAGCAATGAGCAACCAGAATCGCCGCGCGGCTTTATTGCCTCTTATGCATTCTTTTTCTAATTGAAAAAATGCGCTTAATAGCCGTTATATATTTGCTGTTTTATGCCGCAGCTTTATGGGCAGAAGAACATCCAATGGTCATCGCTGTGGTGGTGCCAGCAGCAGAACAAGCAGAAAAATTAAAGCTCACGCCTAGCTCGTTAAAGTTGATTTACCTGCGCAAACAACTCTATTGGCCTAATGGTAAACGCATCGTGCCATTCAATCTGCAATCTGAACATATATTACGCAGTCAATTTGCATCGATAGTACTAGGTAGCTTACCCAAACAGCAAATTGATTATTGGAATGGGTTATATTTTAACGGCATACAACCGCCACAAACGGTCAATTCCGAAGAGGCCGTTATACGTTTCGTTTCCGAAACCAAGGGCGCGATTGGTTATGTCAATGCCTGCAATTTAGACGCCAGAGTGAAACCTTTACTTTGGATACAAGATGGCAATATCAGCACACATTCACCCTTGCATAATTGTTCTCAATTAAGCAGATAGCATGACAACTAAACAATACCAATCTCTAAAGATACGAGTCTTAAGTATGCAAAACTTGCATAGCCATCAGCAATATCCCTGCAAAATCTGCGCTAAATAATTTTATTAATAATCTAATCTATTGATTATTAATATTATTTATATATGGCATATGATTTGCATTGTTGATAGGTCCATCACAACGGCATTGGCAATTAGTTGGCAATGCCGCATTTTTCACACGCAAAGACAACTGCATGATTCAAACTAAACCAGCAGGCAATCAATCCTCAATCTTTTGGGTATATTTGCTATTTTGGTACTTAACCAGTATCACTCAGCTTTTGTTAGCGCTTTCAGGCGCTGCGACTTTTGAAGGTCTTAAAGACACCACAATTACTGCTTTTTTGTGGTTAATTCCCATTCTATTATTGCCGCAATGTACAAAAAAACTAACAGGAATATTGGGCGTTATGATCTGGCTGCTTGCGTTGCCTGGCTTTGGATATTTTCTTATTTACCATCAAGAGCTGACTCACAGCTTAATGTTTATTATTTTTGAATCGAATAAATCAGAATCTGCGGAATATTTTCAGAATTATTTTTCTTTTAGCATTGTGCTTAGTTTTATCGTATTTAGCTTAATTCCTATCTATATATGGACTAGGATTAAAGTGTTTACCATCAGAAAAAAAACAGCGTATATGAGTATTTTTGTGATGATTGCATTGGTGTTTTTTTCACCCATCAATCGCGCGTTTAAAAGCGGTGTTATTGAAGATGCGTATATTAGTATTGACCACCATTTAAGCGTTGGACCGCCTTGGCAGCTTGGGTTGGGCTATATGCACTACCAACAAGAATTAAATACGGTACAACGTAACTTGCTGGATTTCAAGAAAATTCCACCTTTAAAAAATCTAAAAGAGGTTAAAAAAACTGTGCCAACTACGGTAGTGATTGTGATTGGTGAATCGACGACTCGCGTGCATATGGGTTTGTACGGTTATGCGCGTGATACTAACCCGCAACTCAATTCAATCAAAAGCGAGTTAACTGCTTTTAGCAACGTATTTGCATCGCGCCCCAATACCATTGAAAGTTTAGAGCAGGTACTGACGTTTGCGGATCAAGAGCATCCGGATTGGTACAAAACGAAACCGTCTGTGATTGCGATGCTGAAACAAGCTGGTTACAAAACTTATTGGATCAGTAATCAGCAAACGCTTACCGCACGCAATACCATGCTGACCACTTTTGCCAAACAGGCAGATGAGCAAATATTTTTAAATAACACGCGCAGCCAGAATTCTTATAGCTTTGATGAAAAAGTATTAGCGCCTTATTCAGAAAAGCTCAAAAATCCAGATGAAAAGAAATTAATAATCGTGCATCTTATCGGCACGCACATGAAATATGCCTATCGCTATCCGATTAGTTTTGATCACTTTAAAGATGGTAATGGTTTGCTAAAAGGTTTGTCTGAAGACAAAGTGCAAACCATCAATGAATATGACAATGCGGTTCGCTACAACGATCATATCGTGTATGAATTAATTGATCGATTAAAGCAAACCAAGCAATCTAGCTTGTTGGTTTATTTTTCAGATCATGGCGAAGATGTTTATGATTCCAAACCGAATGATTTCAAAGGTAGGAATGAAGCAAATCCGACTTATCCGATGTATGCCATTCCATTCGTTGTCTGGCATTCTCAAAACTGGCCACGCGCTGACCAGTTTACTGAGCCAAAAATGTCAACGCGAATGTTAACGCGACAATATGACAATGCCGATTTTATCTACACACTTTCTGACATGCTGGGCTTAACTTACGATGGCTATCTGGACGATGAAAGCCTGATTAACAAAAATTTTGTAGAAGACAGCATTGTAGTGGGCGACCCTTATGGCAAAAAGATGACGCTGCTAAAAAGTACGCAAGATTATGAAGAAAAGCAGCATGGATTACATCAGCCTCGCCTGACCAGTAAAGCGGCTGCCGAATAGTTGTAGAAAAAGCTTGGTTAAATAGCCTATCAGCTACTGACAAGATTCATATTCAACTCTGATAAACTGCGTTTTTATTTATCAGGCATGCGACATGCGAAGCAAACATCTGGAAAGCCATAAATCGGATCGAATCGGCTGGTTAAGGGCGGCGGTATTAGGCGCTAATGATGGGATTATTTCTATTGCCAGCCTGATTGTTGGTATCGCCGCTTCAGGCGCGTCTTCAAACAGCATTTTACTGACAGGTTTAGCGGGAACGGTTGCTGGTGCGATGTCGATGGCGGCTGGTGAATATGTCTCTGTACAATCGCAAGCCGATACGGAAGCGGCAGATATTGAAAGAGAAAAAAAGGAGTTAACCAGTCAACCCGCGCAAGAATTAGAGGAGCTTACTTCTATTTACACGGGTCGCGGATTAGATCGTGATCTTGCCCATCAAGTGGCGATCAAACTGATGGAAGTTGATGCGATTGGCGCGCATACCAGAGACGAACTGGGCATTTCAGATATCTCAAGCGCTAAACCATTGCAAGCATCCATCGCATCTGCGATTTCTTTCACATTAGGTGCCTTAATACCCGTTATCACTGTACTATTGGCGCCAAGCCAAAGTGTTGCACAATTTTCTACCATAACTGCGCTGATCACCTTATTTGTTTTGGGCGGATTGGCAGCATACGCCGGTGGCGCATCTGTCATAAAAGGCGCGATTCGGGTGTTATTTTGGGGTGCGGCAGCCATTGCGTTGACTGCAGGCGTAGGCAGCCTGTTTGGTGCCAATATTTGAATTGAATAATAGTGTGTTTAACCATGCATTTTTTGCATGAAAATAAGTGTTAAGTAGTATGTTTTTCCTGCAATTTATGCATTAACTAAAGTAAATTTAGCAAGATATTTGATTGGAATCAATACTTTAAGATTGCTGGCACACATGTTGCGGTTATCTATCGAAATAACGAATAGAAAGCCACCAACATTTTATGTCATCTGCACTTTTAAACCGCTTTGTCCCGTTTTTACCTTCTAAAAAAGCCGCTGGTTCACAAACCGCCACAATCTTATTAATCGTTGTGTTTATGATGCTGACAGGAAATTATTCCCTGTTTAAAGGCATCCTGAATGTCTATCCATTAAGCTTCGCCAATACGCCATTTTTGATTTCGTTGGCGCTATTTTTTACTTCGCTGACGGCCATATTTTTCTTAATGATTTGTCATGGCAGATCCACGCGTTGGATACTCGCGCTGTTTCTAATCGTTGCCTCACAATCTGCTTATTATATGGATAGGCTAGGTATCATCATCGACACGGTGATGATTGATAATGTGATGCAAACCAGCCGCAGTGAATTTGCTGGTTTAATCACCAGCGGCCTAATTTTTAGAAGCCTTATTTTCGGCATCATTCCTGCGTGGCTGGTGATTAAATATTGCCCGAATATCACCAGTATCAAAGCCGAGTTAATGTCTAGATTGCGCGCAATTTTACTGTTTTTGCTGGCGATTATCTTATTAATTATTCCATTTACGGCTGATTACACCTCATTTATTCGCGAACATAAAATCGTCAGGTTTTACGCAAATCCTACTTATTCAGCTTATTCAGCCATTAAGTACGCCACACAACAATCCAGTATTTCTGCCAGCAATTTACCGTTAACTCACGTTGCAGGTGATGCGATTTCGCTGGATTTATCCACCAGCAAAAAAGAGTTAGTCATTGTTGTAGTGGGCGAAACTGCGCGTGCAGACCGATTTTCATTGAACGGATATAAACGATTAACCAATCCATTACTCGCTAGACAAGATGTCGTCAGTTTTAGTGACGTAACCTCATGCGGCACATCGACTGGCGTATCCGTACCTTGCATGTTTTCATCATTAGGTCGCTTAAAATATGACAAAGAAAAAGCGCTTGAACAAGAAAATGCCTTAGATGTGCTGAAAAAAAATGGCATTGAGGTGCTATGGCGTGATAATAATTCTGATTCAAAAGGTGTCGCCACACGTGTTAAATACGAAGACTTTAAAACGCCGACACTGAATCCAATCTGCAAAGGCGAATGCAGAGATGTGGGCATGTTGAGCAGGCTTGATGCATTTGTAAAATCGCATCTAGGTAAAGATATGCTGATTGTGTTACATCAAATGGGCAATCATGGGCCTGAATATTATCGACGCTATCCAAAAGAATTCGAGCGCTTTAAACCAGCCTGCCAAACGGGTGAATTAAGAGATTGTTCGCAGCAAGAGATCGATAATGCTTACGACAACGCTGTTTTATATACCGATTATTTCTTGTCAGAAACAATCAAATTCCTCAAGAAATATGATGATAATTATGAAACAGCCATGTTGTATGTTTCGGATCATGGCGAATCGCTGGGTGAACACGGCGTTTACTTGCACGCCGCACCTTATGTGATCGCCCCGAAAGAGCAAACACACGTACCTGCGATTCTATGGACAGGTAAGAATTTCGATTACAAACTTGCAGATATTCGCCCATATAAAAACTTTGCATTGAGCCATGATGATTTGTTTTGTAGCTTGCTAGTGGCTTATGAGCTTGATTCGCACATGTGTGCAGCTAAAAACGGCATGCTGAATAAAAATACCAATTTAAAAACATTGGCTTTGTCAGAAGAGGTTTTGAATAAAAATAAATTAAATTGATGCGTTTATTTTTAGTTTAGAAAAATTAACCCAAAACAGTCCAAAAATTGTAAGGTTTTAATGTGAAGTTTAAAGCCCATTAACTTAATTTGTTAATGGGCGTTTTATATCAAAAACCACATAAAGAAGGGCTATTAATTTTTTTGATTTGTTGCGAGTCGCCAGTAGGTAGTTATAAATAAACGACCTATTAACCATATTAATAATTAACTTTTTAATGGTATAAAACAATAACTTACTGATAAAGCTAGTTTTTATGGGTTAAAAACAGGCATTTAAACATTTGTCGTTAAACAATCGATGCACATCAGTTATAATTTTGCTTTCAAATAAATGTTAATTTATAAGCCAAAATCATGCCAATTTATGATTTCCAATGTTCAAATTGTGGTCACAAACTAGAGTTGCTGCGTAAGATTAGCGAACCAAGCACCACTACATGCCCCAATTGCAACCAAGACACTTTTTCTAAGATGTTATCTGCGCCTAGTTTTCAGCTAAGCGGAAGCGGCTGGTATGCGACTGATTTTAAAGATAAAAAACCAACTAAATCTTCTTCAGAGATGGGTTCTTCAAGTGGTTCGGACTCTTCAAATGGATCCTACACAGAATCCACAAAGACAGATGCGCCAGCAGCTTGCAAAACTGGTTGCGCCTGCCACTAAATTTTTAGCCAAGTTACATTAGCCCCTTAACCCATTGAATTAACATGAAAAAATACTTTATTACTGGCTTGCTGGTGTTGGTGCCATTGTTGATTACCCTTTGGGTGGTCAGCACGCTCATCCAAACCATGGACCAAAGCTTGCTGTTATTGCCGATGGTGTGGCAGCCTAAATATGTATTTGGCTTTAATGTGCCGGGTTTGGGCGCAATTCTGACGTTGGTGATTATTTTTGTTACAGGCCTTATTGCGACCAATATTTTTGGGCAGCAATTAATCGTTTTGTGGGAAAAACTGCTGTTTAGAGTACCCGTTGTAAAAACCATTTACTCCAGCGTAAAACAGGTTTCAGATACACTTTTTTCAGATTCTGGTCACGCGTTTCGCAAGGCGTTATTAATCCAATATCCACGCCAAGGCAGTTGGACGATTGCATTTTTAACTGGTATTCCTGGCGGCGATGTGAGTAATCACTTAGTCGGTGATTATGTGAGTGTTTATGTGCCGACTACGCCAAACCCGACTTCTGGCTTTTTTCTCATGTTGGCTAGAGCCGATGTAATTGAGCTGGATATGAGCGTGGACGAGGCTCTAAAATACATTATCAGCATGGGCACGGTGACACCAAGAGATCGCAAAACACGCGAATTACCGCTTTAGTTTTATCCAAAACTTTTATCTAATCAACAGACTTAACACTACTTTTTAACGAAATTTATTTTTATGACTATGCGTACACATTATTGCGGCCACTTAAACCGCAGCCATATTGGCCAAACTGTTAGTTTATGCGGCTGGGCGCATCGCCGTCGCGATCATGGCGGCGTGATTTTTATTGACTTGCGCGACCGTGAAGGCATGGCGCAAATCGTGGTGAATCCTGATACGGTTGAAGCATTTAAAGTTGCCGAATCTGTGCGTAGTGAATATGTATTAAAAATCACCTGTGTAGTGCGCGCGCGTCCGGAAGGCGCAGTGAACGCTAACTTATCTACTGGCGAAGTAGAAATGATTGCGACAGAAATCGAAATTTTAAACGCATCGCTTACGCCACCGTTTATGCTGGATGACGAAAACTTAACCGAAACAGTAAGGCTAGAGCACCGTTACATCGATTTACGTCGTCCAGCGATGCAAAAAAACATGATGTTGCGTTATCGCGTAGCTAAAACTTTGCGCGATTATTTAGACGTGAACGGTTTTATTGAAGTAGAAACGCCGATGTTAACGCGCAGCACGCCAGAGGGCGCGCGCGATTATTTGGTACCAAGTCGCGTGCATGCCGGCCAGTTTTTTGCACTGCCGCAGTCACCGCAATTATTCAAACAATTATTAATGGTTTCAGGTTTCGACCGTTACTTTCAAATCACCAAATGTTTCCGCGATGAAGATCTGCGTGCTGATCGTCAGCCAGAATTCACCCAAGTGGATATCGAGACTTCATTTTTGAGTGAAAACGAAATCATGGACATTGTCGAAGAGATGATTCGACAAATGCTGAAATCGGTACAAAACGTCGATTTGCCAGCCGCTTTTCCACGCATGAGTTTTGCTGAGGCGATGAACCGTTACGGCTCAGACAAGCCTGATATGCGCGTGACTTTAGAAATCACTGAGCTTTCAGATGTGATGAAAGATGTGGATTTCAAAGTGTTCGCAGGTGCAGCAAATATGGCTGGCGGCCGTGTGGCTGCTTTACGCGTACCAAATGGCGCGGCGATTGCGCGTAGCGAGATTGATGCTTACACCGAGTTCGTCAAAATCTACGGCGCAAAAGGTTTGGCATATATCAAAATTAATGACATCACTAAATTGAACGAAGAGGGCTTGCAAAGCCCAATCGTTAAAAATATTCACGCTACAGCATTACAAGCCATCATTGATCGCACGGGCGCGCAAAACGGCGATATCGTATTCTTTGGTGCAGACAAAACTAAAGTGGTGAACGAAGCATTAGGCGCGTTACGCCTAAAAGTCGGTCACGATAAAGGGCATGTAGATGGCCGCGCTTGGGCGCCGTTGTGGGTGGTAGATTTCCCCATGTTTGAACATGATGAAGAGAATGACCGCTGGGCTGCGTTACATCATCCGTTCACCGCACCAAAAGACGACCATGAAGATTTGCTGGTTTCCAATCCCGGCGCAGCGCTTTCAAAAGCCTACGATATGGTGCTAAACGGCTGGGAAGTCGGTGGCGGTTCAGTTCGTATCCATAAACAAGATGTACAGTCCAAAGTATTCGATGCCTTGAAAATCAGCAAAGAAGAAGCGCAAGAAAAATTCGGCTTCTTGCTAGATGCCCTGCAATACGGCGCACCTCCACACGGCGGCTTGGCATTCGGTTTAGACCGTTTGGTCACATTAATGGCTGGCGCAGAATCCATCCGTGACGTGATCGCTTTCCCAAAAACACAGCGTGCACAATGCTTGATGACCAATGCGCCGAATGAGGTGGATGAGAAGCAGTTACGTGAGTTGCATATTCGCGTTCGGTCACAAAACCCAGCTGCATAAAAGTTAATTTAAATGGATGATATTTCTAAATTATTTGATTTATTATTACAATTAATTCCAGGATTTTTGGCTGCATGGGTTTTGTATGGGTTTACATCTTATGTGAAGCCATCGCAGTTTGAGCGGGTTGTGCAAGCGCTAATTTTTAGCTTTTTAATAAAAGCTGTATTGCCAATTGAAAAATATTTGCTGCTAAAATTAGGAGAGATTTTCGAACTTGGTACTTGGAGTTCCGACTCTGAATTATTTACTACAGCAATAACTGCGATTCTATTTGGATTGATTTGTTCTTTTTTTGCAAATAACGATAAGCTTTACAAACACGCAAGATATTTAAGATTGACTAGGAGAACTGCATACCCATCAGAGTGGTTTGGAGCATTCTCTGAAAATGTCACTTTTACCGTGTTGCATTTAACTGGAAGTAGAAGGATTTATGGGTGGCCTATTCAATGGCCATCTGAACCAAGTAATGGTCATTTTCTGCTTGTATCAGCTTCTTGGCTTGATGGGGAAGTAGAGATTCCATTAGATGCTAGTGAATCAATCATGATTCCAGCTAAAGATGTCGAAATGGTTGAGTTTGTTAAAAATGTTCAGGAGATTAAAAATGGCTCAAAAGTATCAGAATCCACCTCCGCCTCCACATAGATTACCTGTTGGCGATCAAGCGAACAAAAACCTAAATCCACCTTCGAGCGTCCGCCCGCCGCCGCCGCCTGCACCGCCA
>Ga0247736_10000162_pt1 | contig 25269 bp, 23 predicted proteins | sample UWRJL193509B2_FD_180935 | JGI IMG/M metagenome (GOLD analysis project Ga0247736, IMG submission 180935) | Plant litter microbial communities from Arlington Agricultural Research Station in Wisconsin, United States - UWRJ-L193-509B-2 | ecosystem: Environmental > Terrestrial > Plant litter >...
GGATACGCCGCCGAGGCCGAGGCCGCCTCGATCGCGAGCAACCTCAGCCTTCCCGACCGCATTCTCGACCAGCCGCTCTCCACTCTCTCCGGTGGACAGCGCCGCCGCATCGAGCTCGCCCGCATCCTGTTCTCGGGTGCCGACACGATGCTCCTCGACGAACCGACCAACCACCTCGACGCCGACTCGGTCGTGTGGCTGCGGGACTTCCTCAAGAGCTTCCAGGGCGGACTGATCGTGATCACCCACGACGTGGACCTCGTCGAAGAGACCGTCAACAAGGTCTTCTACCTCGATGCGAACCGCCAGACCATCGACCAGTACAACATGGGCTGGAAGAACTACCACAAGCAGCGCGCAGCCGATGAGGAGCGCCGCAAGAAAGAGCGCATCAACGCCGAGAAGAAGGCGGGCGTCCTGCAGACCCAGGCCGCCAAGTTCGGCGCGAAGGCGTCGAAGGCCGCCGCTGCCCACCAGATGGTGGCGCGGGCCGAGAAGCTGCTCGCGGGGCTCGACGAAGTACGCGCCGTCGACCGGGTCGCCAAACTGCGGTTCCCCGAGCCGGCTCCCTGCGGGCGCACCCCGCTCATGGCATCCAACCTCAGCAAGAGCTACGGCTCGCTCGAGATCTTCACCGCCGTCGACCTCGCCATCGACCGCGGCTCGAAGGTGGTCATTCTCGGATTCAACGGTGCGGGAAAGACGACACTGCTGCGGATGCTGGCCGGTGTCGACAAGCCGGATACCGGCCAGATCGAACCGGGCCACGGTCTTCGGATCGGGTACTACGCTCAGGAACACGAGACTATCGACGTCAAGCGCACCGTTCTCGAGAACATGGTGTCCTCGTCACTGAGCATCACCGAGATGGAAGCGCGTCGTGTTCTCGGCTCGTTCCTGTTCACCGGTGATGACGGGCACAAACTCGCCGGGGTGCTCTCCGGTGGAGAGAAGACCCGCCTCGCCCTCGCGATGATCGTCGTCTCGGGTGCCAACGTGCTGCTTCTCGACGAACCGACCAACAACCTCGACCCGGCGAGCCGCGAAGAGATCCTCGGCGCACTGGCCAGCTACAGCGGCGCTGTCGTGCTGGTCAGCCACGATGAGGGTGCCGTCGAGGCGCTCAACCCCGAGCGGGTCCTGATCCTGCCCGACGGCATCGAAGACCACTGGAACAAGGACTACGCCGAGCTCATCAGCCTCGCCTAGTACCTCAGCTGCGGGCGTCGTCGAGCAGTGCGTCTTCGATCTCGGAGTCGGTACGCTCGCGGGACTCCTCCTTCTTGCGCCGCAGGTCAGCGCGCTCGCGCTCCTCGGGATCCTCTGAGTTGACCACGCGGTACTCCTGGCGCAGCGCCCAGCCGAGGCCGACGAACGCCATGAGCGCGAACACGAACCACTGGAATGCGTAGGACAAGTGCGGTCCCTCGTCGCGGACCGGTTTCGGCGCTGCAGCCGGCCGGTCGGCGGTTCCGGGGGACTCCGTGACCATGAGGCCATAGGCGCCGGTGTAAGTCGGGGCGTCCATGCGCTTCGCCAGGTCGGGAAGGTAGATCGTCGCGATCTGGCCGGCCGGGGCCGAACGACCCGCGATCGTCGGTTCGCCCGCCTTGATGCGCGCGACTACAGTCACTTCCCCGCCGGGCGCCGCCGGTACGGAATCGGGAGAGTCCTGTTCGTCTCCGGTCGCTACCCAGCCGCGGTCGACGATGAAGATGGAGCCGTCGGAGAGCTGCAGCGGGGTGAGCACCTCGAAGCCGGGCAACCCGTTGAACGGGCGGCTGCGCACGAGGACCTGGGCGTCGGTGAGATACGTTCCGGTCGCCGTGACCGGCGTCCACTTCTGGTCTTCACTGAACGACGACAGCTCGGGGAGGACGTCGGCGATCGGGACCGGCTCTGCGGAGTAGTTGTTGTCGACGCGATCGATCTCCTGCCAGGCCTCGGCCCGGCGATTGAGCTGCCACCAGCCGAGCAGGCAGCAGACGATCGCGAAGACGATGACCAGGGCGAGGTAGCCGTACCAGCGCCGGGTGAAGGCGAATGACCAGCCGCTCACGAAATGGCCTCCTGCCCGGAGAGCACGACGGATTCGCCGATGCCGCCGACGACGACGGGAAAACCGCGGGTGGCGAGGTAGTCGCGCAGGTACTCGCCGTGCTCGTCGCAGGCGAGCCAGACCTTGACCCTGTCGACGGCGTGGATCTTCGGATTGCGCCAGTTCACCGCGAGGGTGGCGTCGGAGCGGCATCCGGCACGCGAGCAGCGCAGGTCGGCGGTGCCGGCATCCGTGCCGTCCGCGCCGCCCGTGCTGCCAAGGGAACCAAGCGAACCCAGCGAACCGAGGGAGCCCAGCCCGCTCACGAGCGGCCTTCCTCAGGGTCGGTCCGCTCGCCGGTGCGGGGCGTTGTCGGTTCCGCGGGCTCGGCGGGAACAGTGTAGATGTCGCCGGTGAAGGCGTCGTCGGGAGAGAGCAGGGTCGGCTCGCCGACACCGGGGTCGTAGAGAGTCACCGCACCGGCCGGGGCCTGTAGCGGGGCCTGGATGGTGCGCTTGCCGTTGTTGGCGAGTACCACTCCGATGTACGGAAGAACCACGGCGCCGATCGCGACGACGAGCAACCACCAGCCGTGGACGAAGAAGAGCAGGAGTACGCAGACCATGCGGATACTCATCGCCACCGTGTATTGGAGCATGCGCCTACGGCGGTCCTCGTCCGGTGAAACCGGAAGTGACGTCACCGACTGGGTGTTCTTCATTACCTGACCTTTTGGCACCCGAAGCTCGAGCAAATGGGCACCCTCTGCTACTAGCCTAAGCGCTCCGACCCTGACAGTAGGCTGGTGCGCATGAGTACTCAGAGAACCGTCCTGATCACGGGCGGCAACCGCGGCATCGGTCGCGCCATTGCAGAAGAATTCGTCGCCGCGGGCCACCGGGTCGCCGTAACCGCCCGCTCGGGCGAGGGACCGGACGGCACGCTCACCGTCCGCGCCGACGTGACGGATGCCGCCAGTCTCGATGCCGCGTTCACCGAGGTCGAAGAGAAGCTCGGCCCGGTCGAGGTCGTCGTCGCCAATGCCGGTGTAACCCGCGACATGCTGTTGATGCGCATGACCGAAGACGACTTCACCAGCGTCATCGACACCAACCTCACCGGTGCTTTCCGTGTGGTCAAGCGGGCATCTAAAGGCATGATGAAAGCGCGCTTCGGCCGCATCATCCTGGTGTCGAGCGTCGTCGGGCTTCTCGGTTCAGCCGGACAGGTCAACTACGCCGCATCGAAGAGCGGCCTGGTCGGCCTTGCCCGCTCGGTCACCCGCGAGCTCGGTTCGCGCGGAATCACCGCGAATGTCGTCGCACCCGGTTTCATCGAGACCGACATGACCGCGGAACTGCCCGAGGCCACGCAGGCCGACTACAAGAAGTCGATCCCCGCCGGCCGTTTCGCAAGCGTCTCCGAGGTCGCGAAGGTCATCACCTGGCTCGCGAGCGACGACTCCGCCTACATCTCCGGCGCGGTCATCCCCGTCGACGGCGGCCTGGGAATGGGCCACTAGCCCCGCCCACTCCCATCGCCCCATCCCCTCGCGGGTTTGTTTATTTTTGCGGGTTAGAGCGCCTCCAACCCGCAAGAATCGACAGACCCGCGGATGGGTCGGGCGGTCAGCCGCGCAGTCCGAGCAGGGGGAGCAGCGCGCTGAGGTCGCGCACGTCGATGAGCACGTGGGCCTCGTCGCGCACCGGCGCCTTGGCGTCGAAACCGACCGACAGGCCGGTGATCGCCATCATCTCCAGGTCGTTCGCCCCGTCGCCGACGGCGACCGTCTGGCTGAGCGGGATGTCCATCTCGGCCGCCCACTCGCGCAGCGTGTCGGCTTTCGCCCTCGCGTCGATGATCGGGCCGACCAGGCCACCGGTCAGGCGACCGTCGACGATTTCGAGGCGGTTGGCACGCCAGTGGTCGAGGCCGAGCTCCTCGGCTATCGGGTCGAGCACCTCGTGGAAGCCGCCGGAGACCACGGCGACCCGGCTGCCGACAGCCTGGACAGCGGCGACCATCTCGGGAACGCCGGTCGTGACGGTCACCAGTGGGGCGACATCCGCGAACACGCTCTCGGGCAACCCGGCGAGGGTCGCAACGCGCGCCCGCAGGCTCTCTTCGAAGTCGAGCTCCCCGTTCATCGCGCGGAAGGTGATCTCGGCGACCTCGGGAAGCGTGCCGGCCGCATCAGCGAGCAACTCGATCACCTCGTTCTCGATGAGGGTGGAATCGACGTCGAGAACGACGAGAAAACGAGCCATGCTGCTGGGGAACCTCTCCGGTTCGACACCGCGGAACAGGCCCGCGCATGCCGGAATGTGAACTGCAGCGCGGCCTGTCTCCAGTCGCACGCTAGGTGACTCGGACTCCCTTGCCGACAATGGTGATGCCTGACTCGGTGACCGTGAATCCGCGGGCACGATCGGCATCCGCGTCGACGCCGACCGTGGCTCCAGCGCTCACGACGACATCCTTGTCAAGAATAGCCTTACGCACGACGGCATTCGGTTCGATGTGCACACGCTCGAAGATCACCGAGTCGACGACCATCGCACCGGATTCGACGGTGGTCCACGGACCGAGGACGCTGCGTTCGATGTGCGCGCCGGAGAGCAGCGAACCGAGCGAGACAATCGAGTCGATCATGGTTCCGAGGTATCCGCGGGCATCGCGCACGAACTTTGCCGGGGGAGAGTTCAGCTGCTGGCTGAAGATCGGCCACTCGCGGTTGTACAGGTTGAAGATCGGCAGGGCCGAGATCAGGTCCTGGTGGGCTTCGTAGAACGAGTCGATGGTACCGACGTCACGCCAGTAGAACCGGTCGCGATCGGTCGAGCCGGGAACCGTGTTGCGGTTGAGGTCGTAGACCCCGGCCGCCCCACGCGAGACGAAGTCGGGAACGATGTCGCCGCCCATGTCGTGGTTCGAGTCGGAACGTTCGCCATCACGCAGCACCGCGTCGATGAGGATGTCCGCGTCGAAGATGTAGTTGCCCATCGAGGCGAGCACCTCGTCGGGGGAGTCGGCGAGGCCCTCGGCGTCAGTCGGCTTCTCGTGGAAGGCGTGGATCTTGGTCGGGTCGTCCTTGTCGAGCTCGATCACACCGAACTGGTCGGCGAGCGATCGCGGCTGGCGGATCGCGGCGACAGTGAGTCCGCGGCCCGAGGCGATGTGCGCGTCGATCATCTGGGTGAAGTCCATGCGGTAGACGTGGTCGGCACCGACCACGACGACGATGTCGGGCTTCTCGTCGCGCAACAGGTTGAGGCTCTGCAGGATCGCATCGGCCGAACCGCTGAACCAGCGCTTTCCGAGGCGCTGCTGGGCGGGGACAGACGCGATGTACGAGTTCAGCAGGCCGGACATACGCCAGGTCTGTGAAATGTGACGGTCGAGACTGTGCGACTTGTACTGGGTGAGTACAACAACCTGGCTGAGGCCGGAGTTGATGAGGTTACTCAGCGCGAAGTCGATGAGGCGGTAACCGCCTCCGAATGGGACAGCTGGCTTTGCACGATCGGCAGTGAGCGGCATGAGCCGTTTTCCTTCGCCTCCGGCAAGCACGATTCCGAAGATCTTCTTTGAGCTCATGGGTCAAGAGTAGGTGAGCGAGCGAGGCTGTACTAGCGTCTGCACTATGCGAGTCGACCTAATTACCCGTGAATATCCGCCGGAGGTCTATGGAGGTGCAGGTGTACACGTCGCCGAACTGGTTTCGGCCATGCGTTCGAGCGTCGATGTCGTCGTGCGCGCCTTCGGCAGGCCGCGTGACGAACCGCACGTCTACTCCTACCTGGTTCCGCCGACGCTGACCGGGGCGAACCCGTCTCTCGCCACCCTCGGTGTCGACCTGCAGATCGCCCAGGATGTCGCGGGTGCCGACCTCGTGCACTCACACACCTGGTACGCCAATGCGGCGGGTCACCTCGCATCGCTTTTGCACGGGATTCCGCACGTAGTGACCGCCCACAGCCTCGAGCCACTGCGCCCGTGGAAGGCCGAACAGCTCGGCGGCGGCTACCGCGTGTCGAGCTGGATCGAGAAGACGGCTTTCGAGAACGCCGCGTGTGTCATCGCGGTGAGCCACGGCATGCGCCGGGACATCCTGCGTTCCTACCCGGCACTCGACCCCGACCGCGTCGTGGTCGTGCACAACGGCATCGACCTGGAGCGCTGGCACCCGGTCGACGATTCGGAACTCGTGAAAGCGCTGGGAATCGATCCCGACCGCCCCTCGGTCGTGTTCGTCGGCCGCATCACCCGCCAGAAGGGCCTGCCTTACCTGCTGCGTGCCGCGGCCCTCCTACCGCCCGAAGTGCAGCTCGTGCTGTGCGCCGGCGCACCGGACACCCCGGAGATCCTGGCCGAGGTGCAGGCCGGTGTCGCCGAGCTGCAGAAGACCCGCGACGGTGTCGTCTGGATCGAGCAGCTGCTCAGCCAGCACGAACTCTCGGCCGTGCTCACCCAGGCCACCACTTTCGTCTGCCCGTCGGTCTACGAGCCCCTCGGCATCGTGAACCTCGAGGCCATGGCCTGTGGTGCTCCCGTGGTCGGCACGGCGACAGGCGGAATCCCTGAGGTCGTCGACCATGGTGTCACCGGCCTTCTCGTGCCGATCGACCAGTTGCAGGATGGCACCGGCACGCCGGTCGACCCGGAGCAGTTCGTGAACGACCTCGCCGAAGCGCTCACGGCCATCGTCTCGGACCCCGAAGCGGCGAAACGGATGGGTGAAGCCGGGCGCAGGCGCGCGGAGGCCGAATTCGGCTGGGATCGCATCGCACTGCGCACCCAGGAGATCTACGAGTCGCTCGTGCAGCCGGTCCAGCCGTCCTGACCTCGGGGAATCGGCCCGAACTTCGTGTCAACACGACCGGGAATCGTCGTCCGTCCGGAGCCTCGCGCCGGTAGGGTTGAAGCATCATGTCCAGTGTTCTAGAGCTCACCGATGTCTCGATCGTCCGAGACGGCAACAAGATCCTCACGTCCGTTTCGTGGACCGTCGACAGTGACGAACGCTGGGTGATCCTCGGACCCAACGGCGCCGGCAAGACCACGCTGCTGCAGGTCGCATCCGCGTCGATCCACCCGAGCTCGGGCAGCGCCCGGGTTCTCGACGACACCCTCGGAAAGGTCGACGTCTTCGAACTGCGACCGCGCATCGGTTTCGCGTCGACGGCACTCGCCCGTCGCGTGCCAGCGGATGAGACTGTACTGAACGTCGTACTCACGGCTGCGTACTCCGTCACCGGACGCTGGAACGAAGACTACGAAGACATCGACAACCGTCGCGCCCGCCGCGTGCTGTCGGAGTGGAACCTCTCCGACTACGAAAACCGCCGCTTCGGCAGCCTCAGCGACGGCGAGCAGAAGCGCGTCCAGATCGCACGTGCGGTCATGACCGACCCTGAGCTGCTGCTTCTGGACGAGCCTGCGGCAAGCCTCGACCTGGGTGCCCGCGAGGAGCTGCTGCAGTTGCTCGGCGGATACGCCAGTGCCGCTTCGGCACCGGGCATCGTCATGGTCACCCACCACGTCGAGGAGATCCCGCCGGGGTTCACCCACGCGCTGCTTCTCAAGAAGGGCGAGATCCAGGCCGCCGGTCGCCTCGGCGAAGTACTGACCGCCGAGAACCTCAGCGAGACGTTCGACCTGCCGCTCGAAGTCACCGAGTCGAACGGCCGGTTCACGGCGCGCGCTGTCTGACACGCCTCGCGGCTCGCTACTCGTTCGGGCGAACCTCTGGTACGCTTGATCGTTGGCGCCGCGTTCGACTCTGGCAGTTACAGTCGCACCACTGACCGCCCACCTCAACTTTTTTCCAATCCCATCATCAACGCCAAGGAATAGCCATGAAGTCCGACATTCACCCCCAGTACTCAGCGGTCGTATTCAGGGACCTCGCGTCCGGCGTCACGTTCCTCACCCGCTCGACCGTGGGCAGCGACAAGACCATCGAGCTCGATGGCGAGACCTACCCCGTCATCGACGTCGAGATCTCGTCTGAGTCGCACCCGTTCTACACGGGCAAGCAGCGCATCATGGACTCCGCGGGACGCGTCGAGAAGTTCAACTCGCGCTACAAGGGTTTCGGCAAGTAACCCTTCGCACCGCTTCACAAAAGGCCCCCACCTCGGTGGGGGCCTTTTGCGTCCCGTGCGCTCCACAAGGAAGAAAGGGCTAGGGGTGCTCCGGCCAGTGCCCCAGCGCGACGAACGCAGGATCCTTGGTGCGGCGCATGTAGTCCTGGAAGCTTGCCGCGTTCTCAGCGCACCAGCCGACCTGGCGGTTGTGCAGCTCCGCCACGTCGATCGCGAGCTGCGCTCCGTACCGTGACGCGAGGGCCTGCGCGAGCCGGCCCGCTGCCACGGCATCCGCACCGGCGTCGTGGGCTTCGGTGAGCGCGATGCCGTAGTACTCGGTGGCAGCCTCGAGGGTGCGCTTTCCCTTGCGGTACCTGTCGACGACGCGGTCGAGAACCAGCGGGTCGATGATCGGGCCGGGGGAGGCCAGTGGTGTGAGGCCGTGGCGCACCGCCTCGCGATTGAGCAGCGTGAGGTCGTACGGGGCGTTGTAGATGGTGAGCGCGAGTCCGCGGTCGAAGACGGAGTTCAGTGCCGCGATGATCTCGCCGACGACCTCGATCGACGGTCGGCCTTCGAGCCGGGCGCGTTCGGTGGTGATCCCGTGCACTGCGCTGGCACCGAGCGGGATCTCGATGCCCGGGTCGGCCAGCCAGTCGGTCTTTTCGACGATCGCACCGGCCTGGTCGATGACACCGACATGGGCGGAGACGATGCGGCTCGACTCGACGTCGATTCCGGTGGTCTCGAGATCGAAAACTGCAAGGGTCTCAAACCACGCCGGGCTCTGTGTACTGCTCATAGTCGTCATGCTAGAGGCGACCACCGGCAAAGTGCGTTTCCCCCACGTGCAACCAGTAGAAACTCTGCGTGGCGAGGGTGAGGGTCAGCGTCCCCTCGGCCGAGACCGACGGGAACTGCGCTCCACCGAAGAGGTCGTAGAGGGCCTCGTTCGCGAACTCGCTCATGTCGATCTCGACCGACACCGGGTTGTGCGAGAAGCTGAAGACGCAGAGCACCCGTTCGGGCTGGTCGCCGAAGTGCGTTCCGGAACCCTCGTACTCACGTACGAACGCGAGAACCGACTCGTGGTTGGTGCGCAGCACGCGCAGCGAGCCGAGCCCGAATGCCGGGTGACCCTTGCGCACGTGGATGACGTTGCGGATCCAGTGCAGCAGTGATCGCGACTGGGCGAGCTGGGATTCGACGTTGATCTGCTGGTAGTTGTAGACGAGCGACTGCACGACCGGCAGGAAGAGCTTGCCCGGGTCGGCCGTCGAGAACCCGGCGTTGCGGTCGGGAGTCCACTGCATCGGGGTTCGCGAGGCGTCCCGGTCGGGCAACCAGATGTTGTCGCCCATCCCGATCTCGTCGCCGTAGTAGAGGAACGGGCTGCCCTGCAGCGAGAACAGCAACGCGTGGGCGAGCTCGAGTTCGGCCCGCGAGTTGTCGAGCAGGGGAGCGAGGCGACGACGGATGCCGATGTTCACGCGCATTCTCGGGTCGTAGGCGTACCAGCCGTACATGGCCTGGCGGTACTCCTCGCTGACCATCTCGAGGGTGAGCTCGTCGTGGTTGCGCAGGAAGACGCCCCAGCCCGCGCCATCCGGGATGTGAGTGTGCTCGGACAGCACGCGCACGAGCTCGCCGGCCTGCTGGGACCGGAGCGAGTAGAAGATGCGGGGCATCGCCGGGAAGTCGAAGGCCATGTGGCACTCGGGCTCTTCGTTGGTGCCGAGGAACGCGGCGACCTCAGCCGGCCACTGGTTGGCTTCCGCGATCATCACCCGGCCGGGGTATTCGGCATCGACCATCGCGCGCAGCTTCTTGATGAACTCGTGCGTGGGCGGTTCGCCCTCACCGTTGCCCTCGTCTGATTCGTAGAGGTAAGGGATAGCGTCGAGCCGGAAGCCGTCGACACCGAGGTCGAGCCAGAAGCGCACGATGTCGAACATCGCGTCGACTACAGCCGGGTTGTCGAAGTTCAGGTCGGGCTGGTGCGAGAAGAAGCGGTGGAAGTAGAACTGGCGCCGCACCGGGTCGAAGGCCCAGTTCGAATCTTCGCTGTCGGTGAAGATGATGCGGATGTTCTCGTACTTCTCGTCGGTGTCGCTCCAGACGTAGTAGTCGCCGTAGGGCCCCTCGGGGTCAGTACGCGACTGCTGGAACCACTCGTGCGAATCAGAGGTGTGGTTCATCGGAAGGTCGATGATGATGCGCATGTTGCGCTCGTGGGCACGCGTGACGAGGTCACGGAACTCGTCGAGAGTGCCGAACTCGGGAAGGATCGACTTGTAGTCGGCGACGTCGTACCCGCCATCGCGCAGCGGCGACGTGAAGAACGGCGGGAGCCACAGGGCGTCGATGCCCAGCCACTGCAGGTAGTCGAGCTTCGACTGCAGCCCCTGCAGGTCGCCGGAGCCGTCACCATTGCTGTCGACGAACGACCGCACCATCACCTCATAGAAGACGGCCCGCCGGTACCACTGCAGATCGAGGGCGAGGCCGGGCAGGGTGATGGGAGCGGTAAAGGTCACGAGGCTCTTTTCGACGAAAGGTTATGCGTGGCGAAAGCGCTGCGAAAGCACTCGGTATTTCTCTCGATCAATCCTAGGGGGAGCGCCCAAACACCGGCACCGGCCGGTATTCCGTAGACTGGCGCCAATGTCTGTTGAATCGCCTTTCGCCGCACTGCTCGCCGAGCTGCCCATCCACCACAACATGCTCGAGGTGCTCGGCAGCAAGACGCACTACTGGGTCTACGGCCCCGAAGACGCCGAGACCACGATCGTGGTCGCCCACGGCTACCGCGGCGAGCACCATGGCCTCGAGCCGGTCATCGCCCAGCTGCGCGACGTTCGCATCATCGGCCCCGACCTGCCCGGTTTCGGCAAATCGACGCCACTGCAGGGCCACGAGCATAGCATCGCCGGCTACGCCACCTGGTTCGCCGCGTTTGTCGAAGCGCTGCAGCTCGACGAGCCGCCGATCATCCTCGGCCACTCGTTCGGCTCGATCCTGACCACCTACGCGATCGCCAACGGCCAGCTCGATACTCCGAAACTCGTTCTCGTGAACCCGATCGCGGCGAGCCCGAGCGGCTTCCTCACCGGCGCGACGACGGCGTTCTACCGCTCGTCGATGCGACTGCCCGAGGGCGTCGGTCGCTGGATGCTCGGCAACTGGGCCGTGGTCCGCTTCATGAGCGTCTCGCTCGCGAAGACGAAAGACGCCGGTCTTCGTCGCTGGATCCACGACCAGCACCACACCTACTTCAGCGAGTTCTACGACCGGGCGACTGTCGTCGAGTCGTTCGAGGCCTCGGTGTCGACCGACATCAGCCAGGTCGCGACGAAGATCCCGATGCCGACCCTGCTGATCGGTGCCGAACTCGACCTCATCACACCGGTGTCGGCCCTCGAAGAGCTCGAGCGGACGATGCCGCATGCCACGCTGCACGTAGTGCCAGGGGTCGGTCACCTCATCCACTACGAAAAGCCCGCGATCGCGGCCGAGTACATTGTCGACTTCCTCGGCACCGGCCGGGTCGTCGACAACCCGACCTACTTCTAACCGGCCGCCCTACCGGGCGAGAGCCTCGCGCTGCTCGACCGCGTTCTGCTCTTCGAGTTCCGCGGTAGCGCACTCGAGTGATTCCTCTTCGATCGGGTCGTCGAAGTTGATGAGCTCGAGGGTGCCGTCGGTGTGGCGAAAACTGTGCACCGATCCGTTGCGGATCGACCCGAACCCGGCGTGCGGGCGGTGCTCGCTGACAGGACCCTCCGGCGGCTGCACCGCGTTCAGCACGCTGCGGATGACGCCGCCGTGGCTGACGACGACGAGCGACTGGCCTGGGTGGGCTTCGGCTAGCGCGATGAGCGCCGGAATGACCCGCTCGGCGACGGCATCACGCGGCTCGCGCCCGGGAACCGGGGCGTCATCCGGGAACCGGGCGGCGATCTGGTCGTAGTCCAGGCCCTCCGCTTCGCCGTAGTGGCGCTCGACTATCGAGTCGAGGGTAGTCGGCGCGGGGAGCCCGAGCTCTTCGGCGATGATGCTCCCGGTCTCGTAGGCACGCGAGAGCGGGCTCGCGATGACGGCATCCCACTGGCGCCGGGCCAGCAGTCGACCGGTGGTGGCGGCCTGCGCCCGCCCGGTCTCGTTGAGCGGGATGTCGGTGCTTCCCTGGATGCGGCGTTCGAGGTTCCAGTCGGTCTCGCCGTGGCGTACCAGGTAGAGCAGGGTCATGTGCGGCTTTCCTCCGTCGGGGAACTCCGCGCGCGGGCTAGTGAGCCAGCCGTGCCAACATCGTCGTGAAGGCCTGCGACGTTCCGGTATCGATCTTAACCGTTGCCCGGGAATCGCCCTTGGTCAGCCCGCGGTTGATCACAATGACCGGCAGTTTGCGCCTCGTCGCCTGGTCGAGCAGGCGGATGCCGGAATTCACCACGAGGGACGACCCGGCGATGATGAGAGCCTCGGCGGTCTGCACGAGCGAGGTGGCCTCGCTGAACTTCTCGACCGGGATGAACTCGCCGAAAAAGACGATGTCGGGTTTGAGGGTTCCGCCGCACACGCTGCAGTCCGGAATGACGAAGTCGTCGACTGCGCCCACTTGCACGTCGCCGTCGGGGGAGAGCTCGACGGCATCCGGAACATCGAGCCAGGGGTTGGACGAGGCGATGCGGGTCGCGATGTCAGTTCGGGCGTAACGCTGGCCACAGGTCAGGCAGCGCACGCGGTCCATCGACCCGTGCAGGTCGACAACACGCTGTGAACCGGCGCGGATGTGCAGGCCGTCGACATTCTGGGTGATGACACCACTGACGACACCGGCGCTCTCGAGGTCGGAGAGGGCGCGGTGACCCTCGTTCGGCAGCGCGCTGGCGAACCGCTTCCAGCCGAAGTGGCTGCCGACCCAGTAGCGCTTGCGGTACTCGGTGTCGGTGAGGAACTGCGAAAAAGTCATCGGCGTGCGCACCGGGGCACCGGCACCGCGGTAGTCGGGGATTCCGGAGTCTGTGCTGACGCCGGCACCGGTCAGTACGGCGATGCGCCGGCCGTCGAGAATGGCGAGAGCCTCTTCGAGACGTTCGGCTGCCTGGTCGGTGAGCGCGAGCTCGGGGGCTGGCGAAAGCGGGAGCGACATTCCGCCTCCTTCATGTGTAGCCGTGGTCTTAGGGTAAACACAAAAGTTTTCCGATATGTTTCCGATTGCTGGAAATCGGTCTTCCCGGACCGGGTGCTCGCCACTCTGACCCGGCCGGACAGGACTAAAACGCATGCAGGTCATCCGTATTTCGACCCTCGACCACGAGGGTCTCCGCGACTACCAGGGGCTCACGGATGTTGCCCTGCGGCGCGTGAGCGAGCCCGCCGGTGGGTTGTACATCGCCGAGTCGGCGAAGGTCATCGCACGGGCTATTGCCGCGGGACACCAGCCGCGCTCGGTGCTACTGCAGGAACAGTGGCTCGCCGATATCGAGCCGATCCTCGCCGGCTTCGACGTTCCGGTCTTCGTCGGCGACTCCGCCCTGCTCGAAACCCTGACCGGGTTCGAAATGCACCGCGGCGCCCTCGCCTCGATGCACCGCCCGGTGCTCGCGCCGGTCGCCGAGATCCTCGCCGGCGCCCGGCGCGTCGTCGTGCTCGAGAACATCGTCGACCACACCAACGTCGGAGCGATCTTCCGTTCGGTCGCCGGTCTCGGCGCGGATGCCGTACTCGTCACCCCGCGCTGCGCCGACCCGCTGTACCGGCGCAGCGTGCGGGTCAGCATGGGCACCGTGCTGCAGGTGCCGTGGACGCGCCTGCCGGAGTGGCCGGAAGGCGCAGACCTGCTGAAGGACGCCGGTTTCCACCTGGCCGCCCTCGCGCTCTCGCCAGACGCCGTGACGCTGCCGGAGTTCGCGGCATCCGCCCCCGACAAGGTCGCGATCCTGCTCGGCGCCGAGGGCGACGGTCTCAGCCGGGCCGCGCTGCAGAACGCCGACACGGTCGTCACGATTCCGATGCTGCACGGCGTCGACTCGCTCAACGTGGCTTCGGCGAGCGCCGTTGCGCTCTACGCCCTCGGACTGCCGCCGCTGTAGAGCGAAGTGGAAGTTGTAGGCTCCGAAGAAGGACCGGAGAGGACGACGATGTCTACTACACCCGCATCACCTACTGGACAAACCGCGCAGGGCAAGGGCCTCGCGACCGGCACGCTCGGGCTGGTCGGGTCGACGGTCATCGGCCTCGCCTCCACAGCACCGGTCTACTCGCTCGCGGCGACCCTGGGGTTCGTGGTCTTCGCCGTCGGGGCGCAGGCACCGATCGCGTTCATCATCGCGTTCATCCCGATGTTCCTCATCGCCTTCGCCTACCGCGAGCTCAACCGGGCCGTGCCCGACTGCGGAACCACCTTCACCTGGGCTACCAAAGCCTTCGGCCCGTGGGTCGGCTGGATGGGTGGCTGGGGAGTCGCGGTCGCCGGCATGGTCGTGCTGGCGAATCTCGCCCAGATCGGCGGAAAGTACTTCTGGCTGCTGGTGAATCCCGCGATCGCCGAGAACACGGTCGCGGTCACGGCGACCGGTGTCGTCTTCATCGCCGTGATGACCTTCATCAGCTATCGCGGCACCGAGATCGGCGAGAAGCTGCAAAACGTGCTGCTCGCGATCCAGTACCTCGCCCTCGTGATCTTCGTCGTCGCGGCGGTCGTCGCCGTCGCGACCGGCAACGCCCCCGAGGGGTCGACGCTTCCGGATGCCTCCTGGTTCAACCCGTTCGCTTTCGGGTCGACGTCGGGCTTCGTCGAGGCCGTTCTGCTCGCCCTGTTCATCTACTGGGGCTGGGACACCTGCCTCGCTCTCAACGAAGAGACGAAAGACCCCGAGCGCATCCCCGGGCGCGCGGCGATCCTCTCGACGGTTATCCTGCTCATCACCTACGTCGGCGTGACCGTCGCCGCCATGGCCTACGCCGGTCTCGGCGACAGCGGGCTCGGACTCGGCAACGAAGACAACGCCGAAGACGTCTTCTTCGCCCTGAAGGACGTTCTCTTCGGGCCGTGGGCCTGGCTGCTCGTCATCGCAGTCATGGTCTCGGCCATCTCCTCCACCCAGACCACGATCCTGCCCACCGCGCGCGGCACCCTCGCCATGGCCGCCTACAAGGCGCTGCCGGCGAGGTTCGGCCGGGTGCACCCGAAATACAAGACCCCTGGCTTCTCGACCTTCGTCATGGGTGTCGTCGCCACGGTCTTCTACGTCGGCATGACGATCATCAGTGAGGACTTCCTCTCAGACACGATCCTCTCGCTCGGCCTTGCCATCGCGTTCTACTACGCCATCACCGGCTATGCCTGCGTCTGGTATTTCCGGCGGGAGCTCTTCGCCTCGGCCCGCAACGTGGTCTTCAGGTTCCTCTTCCCCCTGCTCGGGGCTCTCATGCTCACCGCGGCCTTCGTGTTCTCGGCCATCGACATGTTCGACCCCGACTACGGCTACACGATCCTGTTCGGTGTGGGCGGCGTCTTCGTCGTCGGGGTCGGCTCACTCGCTTTCGGAGTGGTGCTCATGGTGCTCTGGTTCTTCTTCCGAGGGTCGAAACCGTTCTTCCGGGGCGAGAGCCTGAACCGCGACACCGAGATCCTCGTTCCCGACACTGAGCACCCGCCGCTGCGGTCTGTCGACGGCGGCTACGCCTGACCCGTGCGCCGCGGGCCATTCGCTGGGCCGATTCCCAGAGCCTGCTGGCTATCATGAAGCAGTGCCCCTCACTCGACGACAGGTTTATCGCCGCCGCCGCCTCGCCGTATTCGGCACCGTTGCGGTTTTGCTCGCGACCGCGTTCTACCTGCCGACTACCCTGCTCGCGCCGCTCAGCCCGGCCGCGGCATCCGTCGCGCCCTATGAGGCACCGACGACCACCGCAGCTAAGCTCACCTGGCCCGGATACGGCGCGAGCGCAATCGGTGCCGTCGGCATCGACGGAGTTCTCGGATCGAGCGGAAGCGAGAAGGCCCTGCCGATCGCCTCCCTCTCGAAGGTGATCACCGCGCTTGTCGTCCTCGAGAAGAAGCCGCTGGAGAAGGGCGAAGAGGGCCCCACCATCTCGTTCACCTCCGCAGACGTCGCCATCTACAACGACTACGTGCGCGACAACGGCAAGGTTGAGCCGGTCAGCCCCGGAATGACCCTCAGCGAGCACCAGGTGCTCGAGCTCACCCTCGTCGCCTCGGCCAACAACTACGCGCGATCGCTCGTGAACTGGGCATTCGGCTCAGAGGCTTCGTACGTCAAGGCGGCCAACACCTGGCTCGACGACCACGGCCTCGACAAGACATCGATGTCGGATGCCACCGGCATGTCGGCGAAGAACCGCAGCACGGCGACGGATCTCGTCGAACTCGGCAAGCTCGCTCTGGCCGACCCGATAGTCAAGAAGATCGTCGGCACAAAATCGATCACCATTCCGAGCATCGGCAAGGTATCGAACACCAATGACCTGCTCGGCATCGACGGGGTCAAGGGAATCAAGACCGGAACCCTCGACGAGGCGGGCGCCTGCCTGTTGTTCACGGCCGACTACACGGTCGGCGACGACAAGGTCACCGTTGTCGGGGTCGTTCTCGGCGGAGTCGACCACCCGAGCCTGGACAAGAGCATCCGCACCCTGCTGAAGAGCGCGGTGAAGGGGTTCCAGGAGGTCCCGCTCGTGCAGGAGGGTGACGTGTTCGGCAGTTACGAGACTGCCTGGGGAGACTCGGCGAAACTCGTGGCGACCGAGACGAAGAGCATCGTCGTCTGGCGTGGCACGCCGATAACGATGGATGTCGCGGCAGAGAGCCTCGGCCTCGAACCGGCCGGCACCGAGGCCGGGTCAGTCACCTTCCAGGTCGGCGACGATCAGATCTCTGTACCGCTCGAGCTGTCGGATGCCCTCACCGATCCCGGTGCAGAGTGGCGGCTGACACATCCGGCCCTGCTGTTCTAACCCCCGCAACCACACCCGCCGCCGATCCGCCAGACGCCCGAACTGGGGGAGGCGCGCCCACCTGTCAGACACCTGATGTGCACCCCATTCCCAGTGTGGGCATTTATGCTGAGGTATCCGCTGAGCAGTTGCTCATCTCCATTTGACTGGGAAGTCGACCCCACAATCGAGGTCCCATGTCGAGTGCATCTTCTGCCGTACCCGCAAAGCGTCTTATCAAGTCAGGTCCGACCGCGTCCGGCATCGTCAAGACCGGCCCGCGCGGAGTAGGCAACCCGATCTCGGAGTTCGCCGCACTGCTCACCACGGTTCGCGAAGCCGGCCTGCTGCGCAAGCGCCGCACCTTCTACATCGTCACCTTCGGCACCGTCACACTCCTGACCGTCGCCGCCTGGTTCGGATTCGCCCTTCTCGGCGAGTCCTGGTTCACCCTCATCATCGCCGCCGTTCTCGGTGTGCTCTTCACCCAGTACGCGTTCCTCGCCCACGAGGCCGCCCACCGCCAGGTCTTCGAATCGGGCAAGGCCAACGACCTCTCCGGCCGCATCATCGCCGACCTGCTCGTCGGAATCAGCTACTCCTGGTGGATGAACAAGCACACCCGCCACCACGGCAACCCGAACACGCAGGGCAAGGACCCCGACATCGAGCCCGACGTGATCCTCTTCCAAAAAGAGGATGCCGCGAAGGTCGGAAAGCTCGGCGCGCTGTTCATTCGTCGCCAGGGCTTCTTCTTCTTCCCGATCCTGGTTCTCGAGGGCATCAACCTGCACCGCCACGCTTTTGTGACCGTGTTCTCGAAGGGCAAAGTCGACAAGCGCGCGCTCGAGATCGTGCTGCTTCTCGTACGCAACCTCAGCTACCTCGCCGTGGTCTTCACGTTCCTGCCGCTCGGAATGGCCTTCGCCTTCGTCGGCGTGCAGCTCGCCGTCTTCGGGGTGTACATGGGCTCATCCTTCGCCCCGAACCACATCGGCATGGCGATCTTGCCCCACGACAGCAAGGTCGATTTCCTGCGTCGCCAGGTACTGACCGCCCGCAACATCCGCGGTGGCTGGTTCATGAACATCTACATGGGTGGCCTCAACTACCAGATCGAGCACCACCTGTTCCCGAGCATGCCGCGCCCGCACCTCAAGCGCACGCGCGAGATCGTTAAGGAGTACTGCGAAGCGAAGAACATCGCGTACACCGAGACGAACCTGCTCGAGGCCTACGGCATCGTCGTCGCCTACCTCAACCGGGTCGGCATGGCAGCCGGCGTCAAGTCGTTCGACTGCCCCTCAGCCATGCGGTACGGCCGCTAGAACCTCGCATAACCAGAACAGCCCGGGTCATCGACCCGGGCTGTTCTGGTTTGGCTGACTCAGTGGTCGGGGGGCGCGGGGAAGCCGGGTCGCTTGGCGGTCACGCCATCACCCGACGACTGGTGCCGGAGGCGCCGGATGACCCAGGGAACGAGGTGTGTCCGTGCCCAGGTCATGTCGCCCTCGCGCGCCTGGCGCCACGAGACGCGGGGGAGCGGCTCCGGCTTGTAGGGTTCGAGATCGTTCTCGACGTTGAGCGACTCGAGCACCATGCGCGCGATGGTGTGGTGACCGACCGGCGAGAAATGCAACCGGTCGGGAGCCCACATCCGCGGGTCCTTCAGCTCGGTGAGGGACCACATGTCGGCCACGATCGCATCGTGCCGGTGGGCGATCGCGCGCAGGTTCTCGTTGTAGATGGCGACCTTGCCGCGCACGCGCCCGAGAACCGGGGTCATACCGATGTCGGGACCGTTGAACATGACGATCGTCGCGCCGTCGCGGCTGAGTCGCGCGATGGCGCTCTCGAAGCGGCCGGCAACTTCGTCCGGGTCGGTGCCGGGGCGGATGATGTCGTTGCCACCAGCCGAGAACGAGATGAGGTCAGGCTTGAGATCGAGCGCTGTATCGATTTGCTCGTCCATGATCTGCTGCAGGAGCCGGCCGCGGATCGCGAGGTTCGCGTAGGCGAAATCGTCGGCGCTCTCGCTGAGCACCTCTGCCACCCGGTCTGCCCACCCGCGGTTTCCCCCAGGACTATTCGGCTCCGGGTCTCCGATTCCCTCGGTGAAGGAGTCGCCGATCGCGACGTACCTGGTCCACGGGTGCTGCTGGGTCATTACCTAAGCGTGCCTCAGTCTGAGAAGCCGCGCCAACCGGCACCCCGCAAATCCGGCCTAAAAATTGCTTGAAGACACACAACTTTCACAGTGCTCCCAGAAAATGCCCAGTTTCAACGCGCGAGTTTGCCCCTCCAACAGGGGGAGTGCCAGAGTAGACCCGGCTCCGAGACCCGGAGCCGAAAGTATGACCGACTGGGAGGTCGTCATGGGAATCATTGGTTGGATTATTCTTGGCTTGATCGCTGGAGCGATTGCAAAGGCAATCCTGCCCGGCAACCAGGGTGGCGGATGGATCATCACGATCATCCTGGGTATTGTCGGCGCTCTTCTGGGTGGATTCCTTGGAAGCGTTATCTTCGACGTCAAGCTCGAGGGCTTCTTCGACATCACCACGTGGCTCCTCGCCATCGGTGGGTCGATCGTTGTGCTGCTCATCTACGGTCTGGTGACCCGAGGCAGCCGTCGCGCCTAATAGCGACTCACTACTTACGACCGCCTGGTCGGACTCACCGAGTCCGGCCGGGCGGTTGTGGTTTAACCGTGGTGCCCAGCGGCTGTCGGTAGCGGATGACAGGATGGACCCATGACACTCGAGGCCCTGCATGAGTAAGCAGGATGGCTCCAGTCGCCAGGTCACGACCGGCCCAGTCGACGACAGCACCGCAACAGTGCTGCACGTCGACATGGATGCCTTCTTCGCTTCGGTCGAACTCCTCGAGCGCCCCGACCTGCGTGGCAAACCCGTTATCGTCGCCCATGACTCCGCGCGCTCGGTCGTGACAGCCGCGACCTACGAAGCCCGCAAGTTCGGCGTCAACTCGGCGATGCCGCTCGCCCTGGCCAAGCGCCGCTGCCCGCAGGCGATCGTGCTCGAACCCCACTTCGAGCGCTACTCCCACTATTCCGGCATCGTCATGGGCATCTGCGATGACCTCACACCCCGGGTCGAGAGGCTCGGCATCGACGAGGCGTTCCTCGACGTGGCCGGTGCGAAGGCCGCGATCGGCAGCCCGGTCGAGGTCGCTACGATCCTGCGTGCCCGGGTGCTGGCTGAGACCGGTCTAGTCTGCAGCGTCGGCGCGGCCGCCACCAAGTTCGTCGCTAAGCTGGCGTCCAGCCGGGCGAAGCCGAACGGCCTGTTGGTGATCCCGCGGGACGAGACCGTCGCTTTTCTGCATCCGCTGCCCCTCTCCGCGTTATGGGGTGTCGGCGGCAAGACCGAAGAGCACCTGCAGAAGCTCGGCTTGCGTACGGTCGGCCAGCTGGCCGAGACGCCGGTTGCCGTGCTCACCCGGTCGATCGGGCCAGCGGCCGCCGCGAAGCTCCACGACCTGTCGTGGGGGATCGATCTACGAACAGTGCAGACCCGCGCCGAAGAGAAGAGCGTGGGGCACGAGGTCACCTTCGAGACCGACGTCGTCGACCCGCAGGTCGTTCGGCGCGAGATCCTGCGCCTGTCGGGCATGGTCGCGCAGCGGCTGCGACGCGCCGGGGTCACCGGTCGCACCGTCGTGCTCAAGCTGCGCTTCCACGACTTCTCGACCATCACCCGGTCGCGCACCCTGTCTGACCCCACGGATGTCGGGCGTCGCATCTACGACGAGGTCAGCGAGATCTATGACGCCGTCGCCACCACAACAGACCGTGACCTTCGCATCCGTCTGGTCGGCGTGCGGGTCGAGCAGCTCGGCGAGACCGGTGGGCAGCAGGCGCTGTGGGACGACAACGAAGACTGGAGCGAGGTCGAAGACGTCATGGACGCCGTAAGTGCCCGTTTCGGACGCGGAAGCGTCACCCAGGCATCGCTGCTCGGCAACAACCGCGGCCGGGAGAGCGAAGCAAAAGGCTTCGCCCGCGACGCGTGAATTCAGTGTTCATCCGGCCGACGCGCGCGGGTTTTCATCGACCTGCCAGAGCGGCGCTGCTCGACTACAGTGTCATCAAGTGAGTACTCTTCCCCTGCCCGAGGCGCCGCGTGACGGCCTGCCGGGTAACGGCGCAGAAGAGCACCACCGCCCCCTCGTTCCCGGCGCTGTGGTCATGCCCGGCGCGGGCGGGGTCTCGCCGTTACTGCCCGGCGGACCGCACGTCGGAACCTTCGCGGCCGAGCACCTCTCGCCGTCCTTCCCGGAACGTGCGGCCCGTGGAACAGCGAGCAAACTGCGGGCCTGGCAGGCCGAGGCTCTCGACGAGTACTTCGACAAAGACCAGCGCCGCGATTTTCTCGCCGCGGCGACACCGGGAGCAGGAAAGACGACCTTCGCGCTGCGTCTCGCAACCGAGCTGATCGCCCGCCGCATCGTCGACCGGGTGACCGTCGTCGCCCCGACCGAGCACCTCAAACGACAGTGGGCCGAAGCCGCGCACCGGGTCGGCATCCGGCTGAACCCCGGTTTCCGCAACGGCGACAGCTTCGGCGGTCGTCGTTATCACGGCATTGCAGTCACCTATGCGCAAGTCGCCATCCGGGCGGGCCTGCACCGCGAGATCACCGAGTCGGCGCGCACGCTGGTGATCCTCGACGAGATCCACCACGGGGGCGACGCCCTCAGCTGGGGTGACGCCATCCGCGAGGCCTTCGGCAATGCCGAGCGACGCCTGTCGCTCACCGGTACCCCGTTTCGCAGCGACACCGCCCCGATCCCGTTCGTGACCTACGCGCCCGACAGCAAGGGCATCCGTACCTCGGTCACCGACTACAACTACGGGTACGGCCGCGCCCTCGCCGACGGCGTCGTTCGCCCGGTCATCTTCATGGCCTACGCCGGCAAGATGCGCTGGCGCACGCGCATGGGCGACGAGATGGAAGCGAGACTGGGCGAGGGAGACACCAAAGACGTCACCTCGCAGGCCTGGCGCACCGCCCTCGACCCCGCGGGCGCGTGGATACCCGCCGTGCTGGCCGCCGCTAACCTGCGGCTGACCGAAGTGCGCACGCAGATCCCGGATGCCGGGGGCCTCGTCATCGCGACCGACCAGAACACCGCCCGGGCCTACGCCGAGATCCTGCGCGACATCACCGGTGTATTGCCCACGATCGTCCTGTCGGACGAAAAGGAGTCGAGCGACCGCATCGCCGCCTTCTCCGAGGGCACAGCGCGCTGGCTCGTGGCCGTTCGCATGGTTTCCGAGGGTGTGGACGTTCCGCGGCTGTCGGTCGGCGTGTACGCGACCTCGGCCTCTACGCCGCTGTTCTTCGCCCAGGCCGTCGGCCGTTTCGTGCGTGCGCGTCGCCGGGGAGAGACGGCGACGATCTTCGTTCCCAGCGTTCCGACCCTCGTCGACCTCGCCCAGGCGCTTGAGCAGGAGCGCGACCACGCCCTCGATCGTGAGATCGACGAGAACGCCCTTCTCAACGACGAGGCCATCGACGCAGAGAACCGCGAAGACAAGGTTCCCGATTCGACCCAGGAGGTCTTCGAGTGGAAGGCCATCGAGTCGGATGCGAACTTCGACCGGGCGCTGTTCGACGGCGGCGAGTTCGGATTCGCGGCCGAGGTCGGCAGTGACGAAGAGCTGGACTTCATCGGCATCCCCGGAATCCTCGAGCCCGAGCAGGTGCGTGAACTTCTCATGCACCGCCAGTCACGCCAGTCCAAACGTGCGGCCGACCGGCAGAAGGCGCTGCCAGCGGAACAACGCGACCCACCACCGCTGTATCGCACGCTCAAGGAGCAGCGGACCCTGCTCAACAGCCTCGTCGGCATGCGTTCGAAGCTCACCGGAGACGCCCACGGCCTGATCCACGCTGAGCTGCGTCGCGTCTGCGGCGGGCCGGCTGTTGCGCAGGCGACCGTGTCTCAACTGCAGGCGAGGATCGACTTCCTGCGCAAGCGCATGAACTCAGGGATGCACTAGCTAGGTTTCCTGCGGCGTAGTGCACGGATCCGCCGGCCTCGGCAACAAGCGGGCAGCGACGGATGCGTGAGCTTCGGCATCGCGCGGGTGCGCGGCCAGCTTCTTCTTCGTTCCTTTGATAGGGCGCTGCGTTGGTGCCCGGGCCTCGATACGGTCTGCTCGCTGGCGCTCGCAGTCCTACTCGACCAGCGAGCGTGTGTGAGGCCCAAGCCCGCGGGTCGAGTAGCCCGGCGCACGCTGATCAGTGCTCTCTATCGCCCGCCGGTCGGTGTTCCTTATCGCTTGCTGGTCGAGTAGCACGACCGAGCTTGCGAGGCCGCGCGTATCGAGACCTTTTTAGAACCCGATGCCGTCGAGCATGTCACTGATCTGCCCGCGGTTCTGCCCCATCGGCCGCCAGGTTTGCGACGGGTCAACGTGCGGCGGGGCAAGCAGATGCGGTTTCCCGTTGATCATCGTTATCTCGAACCCCGATTCGGGTAGCCATCTATGGAATGGTCGACAGACCAGGATCCCGTTGTCCACTTCGGTCAGTCCGCCCGTTGCCCAGGGGATGATGTGGTGAATTTCGCAGGCGGCTGCGGGCAGACCACACCCACAACTACAGAACGCACCATCCCGGGCCACGATCGCCCGCCGCTGTTTCTCCGTGAACCCACGTTGTCGGTCCCCGTACGCCTTGATCGCCCCGTTTTCACCGAAGAACACCGGGTGGCCACCGTCGGAGTCCATGATCCGCTTGACCTCAGCGACCGAAATACCGCCGCCGAGGCCTTCGACCCACCCGACCCCGATTCCATTCTCGAGGTCCTTCGCCGTGATGGTGACGTTAACGGTAGCGAGACTGCGAGCACCGTTCTCACCGAGGTCTTTGGCGCGCAGGCCGACATTGAAGTACCCGAACATCAGGTCATACCAGCGCTGTGAGCGGCTCCGCGGGTCGCGGAACTTCGCATACTGCTCCCCATGCGGACCCGTCACCATCTCCGGTGCCGCGTCTTGCTCGGCTTGCTCTTCTTTCGAGAGGAACCGCGGCTTTGTGGTCAGCTGGTCGGCCTCCGCGAACGCGGCTTTGATCCGCGCGGCATCGATGGTCGGGGCCATGATGATGATCTCGGTCAGCCCATTCACCTCATGACCGAACCGGAGCGAGCGCTTACGGAAGGCACGGTCTTCCTGCGGTTCCAGCCCGTCGGGGTCGAGGTAGGAGTGCCAGACATTGATCTGGTCCTTCAGCGCATCGAAACACGCATTGGTCGCATCCTCAACGAGAGCTTCTTCGGCGATCGCGATCTTCTCCGGCATCACCTTGTTCTTCGCTGACGCCTCGAGCATGCGGATGATCGCCAGCGCCGAATCGGCAGGCACCTCGGCCTCGTTGAGTGCGGTGGCGACCTTTGGGTATTCCGGCTCGAGCACTTGGCCCATCAACTGCCTTGGCTGCGTCTTTGCACCCAACGTAATCCGCCGCCGGGCTTCAGCTGATGAGATATGGGTAACTGATTCGAGGAAATCGACCGCGTTCCGATACCCGGCCTGGTGGGCGAGGTTCTCGTCCTTCGGGAGGTCCCTGCGGGAGTTCACCGCGATGTAATGGGCGAGCCGGATCGCCTCGGCTTCAACCAGCCTGGCCTGCCGATCGTTAGCTTCGAGGGCCTGCTTGGTTTCGGCGGCAGACAGCGACATCCCCGCCACGCGCGGTGCCTCAGATGGAGTGCGGTTGTCGTTTGCCATGGGTCCAGTTTGGCAACACCCACCGACATTCGTGCCGCACTTTGGGTATGTGTGAACAACTTCCCAAAAGGTCACCTGTGGACGAGAAGTGTGCGTCTTCCGGCCGGGTTTCGGCAAGCTCGACCAGCGAAAGTAGAGAGTCGAGAGCGCCGAAAATCGTAGTTCCGGGGCCCAATCTGCTTTTACCCGCATCTGGATGGTCACGGCTCAGGGCAAGCAGAAACTCCCCGGGCACACAAAAAGGCCCCGGTATGGACCGGGGCCTTTTCTGCTATTCAGTCTTGCAAAGACTAGAGGGAGCGGATGTTCTCCGCCTGGGGACCCTTGGGTCCCTGGGTGATGTCGAACTCGACCTTCTGGTTCTCGTCGAGGGACTTGTAGCCGCCGCTCGCGATTGCTGAGTAGTGGGCGAAAACGTCCGG